>Ga0265338_10000120_pt1 | contig 145451 bp, 149 predicted proteins | sample 42126metaG_FD_193579 | JGI IMG/M metagenome (GOLD analysis project Ga0265338, IMG submission 193579) | Rhizosphere microbial communities from Carex aquatilis grown in University of Washington, Seatle, WA, United States - 4-21-26 metaG | ecosystem: Host-associated > Plants > Roots >...
GCGAATCGACAAACCCCTCTGGCACGACGGCCTCATCCTCTCGCAACAGCACTTCCAGCAACAGGACCGGTGGGCGGAATTTGCCCTGCAGCAGTTCGTTGCCGCGGCATTTGCCGATCCATGGGGAGAGGATGCTTAAGGCCGCAGAAATCCCTTTCGACTCGCTAAGCGAGCTCAGCGTCGAATATGGCCTCGGCGCCGCGCCAAACACACAGACCATGCTCGAAGTCGTCGCGAACACTACGTCCGAGGTTTGGCTCCATTCAAGCGTCAAAGATGGCAAAGCCGTTTTGGGGCTCTGGCTGGCACCCAACCTCGACCGTTCAAACGCGAGACTCGGATATCGAGTGCTAGACAAGGGAGTTGTCGTCAATCGTGGGTCGGTTGACGGCAGCAAGCTCGATTGGGGCGAACGGTCGGGCGATGTCGTTGGACAATTTTCGCTGGACGTGCCGCGCGGTGCAGTTGTTCAATGCATCGCTTCGTATGCCGGGCATGCCCACCACTTGCGCTGGTTCGCTGATCCGCAAACGTATCAAAACGCGAGGGCGGCCGTCCTTTCCAACGTAGATCAAACTGGCAAACTGTTACGGGGATATCTGCTCCCTGACCTTCCGCCGAAGGGCAAAGCAGCAGACGACTTCGAGTCGGCCGTCGCCTGGCTGCTGTGGGGTCTGGGGTTCGCGCCCGTCAGTTTCGGGATGAGCCCCAAGACGCGCGACGCCTTCGATATTTTGGCTGTTAGCCCGCGGGGCGATTTTGTTGTCGTCGAATGCACGCTTGGGCTTCTTCGAGCGGAGAGCAAGCTGTCGAAATTGAGCGCTCGCGAAGCGGCGCTGCGCAAGATGCTCGCTACGTCAGGCCTTCAACACGTTCGTGTTTTACCTGTCATTGTGACGGCAATGACCAGGGACGAAATCAAAGCGGACCTCCGCGCCGCGGCGGAGACCGGCGTTCTCGTGCTGTCGAGGGAAGACATTGAGGCCGTTTTTGAAGGCGAGCGTCTACGGTTCGCGAACGCCGATCAGCTCTTCGAGCAGGCGTTGCAAAAATTGGCGGAGAGTCATGAGCCGAAAGACCCGCTACTGTGTTGAGCGGTCTGAGGCAGGTCGGCGGGGTCAGTCTTCCGATAAATTGGAGCATGAACATCCGCCAGCGGCGCCACATACGGCGACAGTGGAAGTGCGACGCACTTCCCTATCCGGCCGTGTAAGGCTTACGTGCGCGAGTGCGACATCGGTCAGCGCAATGATGCGAGAGGACCGGAGGACTTAGGTATTGCGGCCGCCATACCGTGTGTGGCTCGGCGTGCGGTCGTCCAGCTACGGACGGCGTCTTCCCCGCTTATCACGAATTGCCAATCAAGCAAAACGTGGCCTATCGGGCAATAAAGCATAAGCGGTCCAAATGGCCACTTTATGCTTAAGGGCACATTCGGGTTCTCAGAAACCGCTGAAACCCTTGGTGGGCCGGGTCGGATTCGAACCGACGGTGTCCTTTCGGAGGCGGATTATGAGTCCACGGAAATCCGTAAGGCTTTCAAATACTTGGGAGTAGAAACTTTCCGCAAACGATGTTTACGAGATAGTCGCTGAGCCTTGCCCAGCAAGGCCCCGAAAAAATTTGCGGAAATTTTTCCACCCGCAAGTGGCGCATCTACAGCGCCGCAATCACCCGCTCGATGAAGTGATCCTCGACGTTCGGATCGATCAATGGCGGATTCCCGATCTCCCTTAGCGGCGACGAGTGCTGCCACGGATGCAGCAGGCGCGGCACCAGTGGCACGACATCGCCGCCGTTGCGGTAGAGGTGCATCTGCACGCCATGCGCCTGAAAGAGCGCCGCGAGTGTCGCGTCAGCGCTCACGCGCGGCGGCTCGAACGCGTAGACCTCGCGCGGTGGCGTGCCTGCAACGCATAGCACGGCGGCGAACAGGATCGCGAGCGCTGCCCCTTCGCTGTGCCCGACCGTGACGGCCGGCGGCGGCAGCGCGAGCAGCGCGCCCTGAATCGAGCTGAAGGCCCGCCAGAACCCCGCGTGCAGCGCGCCGAGCCCCGGCACCACCTCAACCGCGACGTCGAGGTCGGCGAGCCAGCACGCGAGGTTGTTCGTGCCGGGAAACGCGACCGCGTCACCCTCGACGATCGCTCGCGCAGCGCCCGACGCCTCGCCGATCTGCGGCGGCGTGAAATAGGCACGCTGCGCGAGCAGCGCGCGGTCGCGCGGCGTCATTGAATCGGCGCGCCGGCAAGTGGCGTCGACGCAGCGGCCGGCGCCGAGGCAGTATCGGGCGCACTCGCCGCGTTGCCCGCCTGCGCGGTCTGGACTTCCTTGGCCGCGCTGGTAGCCGCGGTTGCGGCGGCGCATACGAGACCGTTCACGCCGGCAGCGGCAGCGACACCCGGACTTGCGCCGGAAGACGCGACGAGCGCCGGTTGCACGATCACGCATCCGGCAGCAATCTGCTGTTGCAGGCCGACCAGAGTGGACAGGGCCGCGTTGCCGACTGCGGTTTGCGTCGAGGCAGCGTTGCTGGCAGCAGTTTGCACTTGAGCGGTCGTGCATGCGCCGAGCGCGAGCGCGGCAATACCTGCCGCGAGCAGCATGAGCTTCTTCATGGTGAGATCCTTCGGAGTTGTGCCGCGAGCGCGGCGGATGGTTACTGCGGGGAGAAATTCAGAGGTGCCAGCGCGGTGAGCGCTGCGCGAATCACTGCAGCGTCGGCGCGACTACGCCAGTAGTCGGCGCGGGCGGCGGTGGCAACACGGCACCATCAGCGACAGCGGGCGTATATCCGCCAACCGCCGGCGATTGAACAGACGCGTCAGTTGCGCCGGCGGCCGCCACGCCGCGCGCCGTCGAAACATGCTTGCCAAGGAACGTGAGACCGGCAGCAATCGCCACGACATAGCCGTTCGGATCAGTCTTGCCGAGCAGCACCAGTGCACCCCATGCGGCATAGAGAAGAACTGCGCCGAGAAAGAAAAAGACGTTCATCGTTACCTCCAAAAGAAAATGGCCGCGCTTTGCGGCCGGTTGGGAAAGCGCGCGCCGACGTCAACTGTCGAGCGCGATCAGGTTGTGCGCGTTGATGATCGAGATGATCTTCGCGGCGTAGCTGGGGTCGGTGGCATAACCTGCGGCCTGCACAGCGTGTGCGAAATCGCACCCGTTCGCGCAGGCGAACGCCGACTGGTAACGCGGGTTCGTCAGCAGGAACTGCGCGTGATCGGTGATAGAGCCCAGCCAATCGGTGTACGCGCGGAACCGCGCTTGCGCCATCGTCCAGGCGCCATTCAAAAACTCACGCGTGTTCTGGATCGTCACCGGGCCCTGCCACGATGGATCGGCCTTGATGCCGAAGAGATTCATGCCCGGCGCAGCGCTACCCCAGCCACTCTCGAGCGCGGCCTCGGCGACTGTGAACGACGCCGGTATCTTCGTTGTGACGGCCGACGTGCACGCGGCCGGCGCAATTGCATTGATGAAGTCGGCAGGCGTCATTGCGGCCTCCGACGACGCGGAAACAGCCGGTCGCGAATCTGCAGCACGAGCAGGACGACGGTGAGCGCGCCAACCCACCACGAAATGTCGTGCCCATCGAACCACGTCCAGATGCTGACGGCGGCGCCACCTGGAATGGCGATCGGCGCCGTCGTGCTGGACACCGCATTCGTCGCGCTGGCGACCAGGTCTTTGATCATGTATGCCCCGAAAAAGAAAAACCGCCCGAAGGCGGTCTGAAGTTGGTCTGGCAAAATACGTCTGAATCACATATCAAAATTCGTATTGCATAAATCTTCCGCAATCGGGATAAGTAAAAACTATGAGCGATGTCACAATAAGCCCGGACGTTGCCGATTCAACCAGCGTTGTCACAAGACGATATATTGCCCTCTGGTTGCTTGTCGGCATTCTCATCATCATTGATGTCGTCTGGTGCATGACAGACCTCTATACGGTCCCCATCCAGCAGATCGCAGCCCACGCCGCTGTCCCACTCGGGCTATGCATGGCTGCCGCCACCCTGCTTCTTGGAGGCCCGCATATACGGTCGGGGCGTTTTCTAAATCTCACCCGAAGGCTCCAGGCCGCGCTCGCATGGATCGCACTAACTATGGTTGCCAGCGAAGCGCTTGTGATCCTCCAGTACCTTTGCGTGTCCGTCGATGCCCCGCTCATCGATTCGTGGCTGATTCGCGCGGATTCGGCGATTGGATTTAGCTGGCCAGAGATGGCTAACTGGTATGTTTCGCATCCCCTGGTCACTTATCTGCTCTGGCTTGTCTACAATTGGCTTCTGTATGGCGTCCCAATTGTGATTGCGCTTCTTGCATGGATGAAGCAAGACCACGAATTGTCAGAATTCGTGGTGCTTTTTGTTGCCGTCACTCTGTGCGCCATCGTTATTTCAGCACCATTCCCGGCAACTAATCCGCGAACCTTTTTCGCCTCTCTAATTGGTCGCTATGGCTTTGCAACACAATATTTCTTCGACCTGCGATCGCAGTCGACACACCTTATGCAGCTCGACAATCCGATGGGATTGGTTTCTATGCCATCCCTGCATGCCGCCGACGCGGTGCTGCTCACTTATGCGGTACGACACCTGCGGAAACTCTTCCCACCAGCGGTAGTTCTCAACGGCACGATGATATGGTCGGCGCTGTTCATCGGAGGGCACTACCTTTGTGACATCATTGCAGGAATTGCTCTAGCCTCCGTCAGCATAGCGCTCCTTCGAAAAGCGCGAAGCATTTAGGCCCCCGACCACGAGAAATGGCGGTTGGTAGCATCATCACGAATATTCAGCCACGCTGGCCGTACTCTTTTCCAGCGTGGCAAGGTCGGCAGCGCGCAGCGGCACTTTAGCCTTGGGAATAGTGGTAACAGGACACCGCCGTGTCCGCTGTCGTAGAAACTGCGCCCGCGTTTGAATTCACAAAAAGGCCGCAGGTGGCCGGGGCGCCGATGAAGGCCGTTGCAGATACACTGGCGGCGTTAGACCATGTCTCCCCGTCCACTGAAGTGCTGAATGCAAATGTGGTCCCGTTGTACACCACCCGCATCCATAGCAGCATCGTCGCATAAGCCCTGGACTGCTGGTTATGCGAGCTATTAAACGAGTTGAGAGAGTTCCAGTAATGGTACGAGAGAACCAAATTGGAAGGGCCGCCGGCCGCCCATATAGCGAAATCGACAAACTTGCCAGAAGAATCGCCCACGCATAGCCCTGCGGCTGAATAAGCGCTACTACTTGCGATCATCGACACATTCAGCAGGGCAGTGACAGTCCACGCGCCCGATGAAGGAGCGGCTTGGCTCGCCAGCAGAAGGTTGTCGCCAGTCGACGCTGATGGAGCGACCATCGAGAATCCACGCCCGCTCGGAAGGTCGGCGATGGCACCACCCGATCCGATTCCCGTGTTACGAAGTGCAGTGAACTGGGAGGACTTCGGGTGGTTAGCCGTGAACATGCCGGCCGCGTCTTTGAGTAGGACGCCACCTAGCGTGAACCAGTTGGTGCCGTCCGTGAACGCCTTAATACTCCCGAGCGGCGACAGACTTAGCGTCCCGTTTGCCACGCCACTCAGATTGACGCCGCTCGCCACGGTCAGCGTCACGGTGAATGCGCTGATATTCACGATGTCGCAGTGCCACCCATCTGGGAACGAGGTGCCGGAAGGCAATTCCTGCGTAATCGCCGCCGTGCCATTCAGCACAAGCGCCGTGCCACGCTCGGTGCCGGTGAAGGTATAGGCGGCAGTCTGAACGTTCGGGATCAGATTCGAGCGCAGCGTGCCCGACGTCGTGATGTCCGCTCCGGTAGCAGTCTCAATGCCGCCGGTTGCGGCAATGTCGGTAACGGTCCCTGAACCGCTCCCACCGCCGCCGCCGGCCGGGACAGCCCACGTTCCGTTTTCGCAGAGATAGCGCGTAGCGCCCGCAGCAGATCCGGGATCGGGCACGCCGCCAGGCGCATGCGTCGAGCCGGATGGCCCGAACATGGGAACATCGGCGCCGACGAGGGCTCGCCACGTTGGCGCGGCGGCCGACCCAGAGACTGGTCCAGCATGCACGCAGTTCGCCGGCTGGTTGGAATACGAAACCGTCAACGTCCCTGCACCCGTAACGGGCGAATTTGATACCGAGAAACCGGCAGGCATCGATAGCGCGACAGACGTTACCGTTCCAGTCGCCGTGTTCGCGGTTGCTGAAGGCTGGTAGCTGCGCACGTCGGTGTAGCTCGACACTGTGGTGGCACCGGCCACGATGGTGTAAAGCGGGATGGCGCCGACCGGGAAGCCCGTGGTATTGACGGACACAGCACCCGTGATCGCGCTGGCATAGACATAGTTGGTTGCGCTGGCCGTGAGGGTGACGGTGCCGTTGGCGACCGCACTGGCGCCGGTGGGCGCGTAGTAGGTGCCGCCGTAATAGCCCCACGTAAGCCCCGCGGTTGCGCTCGATCGGCGCCCCCACAGCATGGCCGGGCTCGCGGCGTCGAAGTTCGCGTTGACGATGACTTCCTTCGTCGCCTGCGTCGAGCTGACTTGGTCAATGAGTGTCGTGCTGTTGGACATGGCTTACCTGGTAAATGTCACGGATGCGGTGCCGCCGGGCACGCCGTAATCACCGATCTGGCTGACGGTGGCCGTGATGCTCTGGCCACTCGAAAAGCCGTCGTTAGCGGCCATCGCAGATGTATAGATGAAATACGGCTGATTCTGGCCCGAGCCAAAGCTGAACGGCGGCAACGTCTGGTTCGCAGGATTGGCGGCGTAGGTCTGCGGTGTACCACCGTTCCACGTCACGCCAGCGCTCGTCAGCACATACGAATTCACCTGTACACCCGATGAGTTGAAAATGTTGATGCGGTATGACTCCTGCGACCAGTCGAGCGGCGCATCGGCGCCGTCCAGCCACTGGTAATTCACGCGCGCCCTGCGGAACCAGCGCAGCATGAATGAGGACGCCGGGCTGAGAATGGGCTGCACCTTGAGCATGTGCGGCGCGAGTGGCGCCAGCCGTGCATTGGTCGGCTGCGCGCTGACCGCGGCACCGGGCGTCGTCCCCTGCAGGTTGTTCAGATACGGCTCGAACCACAGCGTCTGACCCACATCCGACACGTTGATTCCGACCGGAACGATATTCGCGCTATCGAGCAGCACGAAATACTCGCCCATCGCGTGCGTGGACGCCTTCGCTTCCGTGCCGATCTGGCCGCGCAGCAGCCCGCTCAACACCCACTGGTTGGCGCTGATCTGCGTCGCGTTTCGGAAGAAAAGAATCTCGCCGCCGAGATACGCGACATTCGCGCCGTTCAGGAAGCTGGCATAGGCGACCGACGAAAGCTCCGCCTCCGGATTGAATAGCTGGATCGTGACCGAATTGATCTCGTCCGGGATGTTGCCCCCGCTGAACGCGCCGAGCGCAGTCGTTGCCTGCCCGATCACCGCAGCCTGCAATGCCTGCGCCACCTGCGTGAAATTCACGTCATCGCGACTGATGTCCACGATGGTGCCGGGCCAGTCGTTCGTGAAGCCGCATGCGGCGACGTAGAGGCCGGGCGACATGGCGTCCTGCGCGCGCAGCGGCGGAATATCCATGACTTCCAGCACGCTTTGCCCGCTGTACGGCACCGTCTGTGTGGGAACGCCCTGTGCGTTGCTCGCCTGCACGCTATAGGTGGTCGTGCCCGGAGTCGGATAGATCGACGGCACCGTGAAGTCAGCGGAGAATGCGAGACAGCCTTTCCCGTCGAACTGCACCTGCGTGACGCGCACCGGGATCAACTGGCCGCTCTGCTGCTGCAGGTTGATCGTGTCGCCCGGCTCCAACGCGATCCACTTGTACCCGGCCGAGAACGTGAACGAGCGTCGCTTCGACCACCGCTCCCACAACATCGCCTGCACGCGCGCCATCGCGTCATTGTCGGCCATGACAATCGGCGCATTCATCGACTCGTCGAGATTCGATGTCGTCGTGCCCATGAACGCCCGCTGCGTGAGCGTCTGGTAGTCGGTACTCGCCGACAGGTAGCTCAACGTCTCACTGCGCGGCAGTTCGTATTCCTGCGCGATGGTTTCCGTGATCGGGTTCAGCGCCTGGGCGCTTCCCTGCGAAGAGTCGGCGCCGAGGTCATCCCACGGGATCGTCGCGACCGGCGCGGCACCGCGGTGGATGAATTTCAGCATCCCATCACTGTCGCTCGCGTCGATGAAATACGCAGCGAGCAGCGGCGTCAGGATGTCGCGCGGGCTGCTGTTGCTCGTGCTCGCGAAACCGATCACCGTGTCGTTCACCTGGCTCGCATCGAACTGGGTAGGCTGCAGACCGGCCATCTCGCATACCGCAGAAATGATCTCGCCGGTCGTGGCGTTCGCGGAGGTCGTGAATGGCTGGATAGCAACCTGATTGTCGCCTGCGATCACCACCATGTTGTCCTGCACGCTCAGCAGCGATTCACCAACGAAGCCCTGCGGTGCGCTGTACGGCATCTTGACCCACGACAGGCCGTTGAACTGCCACACGGCATTAGATCCGTCAACCACGTAGATTTCGTCGTCGGCATAGGCCACGCCGAGATGACTTGCGGCACCGGGCGACAGACCGTGATCGGTGACAAGATTGCCGCCGAGGTCGATCTGCAGCAGATGGTTGTTGATGTCCAGCGCGTACACGTAGCTCGCGGTTGCGCCAAGGAATCGTGTGATGCGCGTGCCCTGATACGGCATGGCAGACGCACCTGCGCAGTTTACGAAGGTGTTGGAGTACTGCGTCGAACTAAAGGTGTTTCCGTTCGCGAGCAGCGCCACACCCTGATCGAACGCCAGCGTCCCTGTTACTGGACCAAACCCCGCCTTCCTGTATCCGCCGCCGCCATAGAGCGCGCCATCATTCATCAGGACGCGCCCCTGACCATCCTGGTCATAGGTCTCGTAGTGCGAACTCATCAAGTTCAGCCCGCGGTTGACGGAGGCAACGCTGCTGAACGACGAGCCGTACGCCGTCAACGAAAACCCGGCCCACTGGCCAATGAGCGTAGAGCCAGACTGATACGTCCGCATCACCACGCCGGATATAGAGCCGCCCGGCTGTATGGAAGTGGCCGCCCACCCACCATCACCCGTGTCGGGCAACGGCGCCCCGGACGCGGACGCGCTGATGGTGGAACTGATGTCCGCGGCGCCCGCACCCTGAACCTCAAAAGTCAGCGACGGCATGTAGTTGCCCCACTGCTGCAGGTTCAGCTCGTTGAACACCACATAGGCGAGCCCGCGATAGGCCGGCGTATTCGCGCCCGTGTACGACTCCATCAACGGGTCGGGCATCTGCTCTTCGTCGCCGTAATACACCGTCCAGTTCGTGATCATCGACGCCGAACCGGATAGCGATTTCCAGTCGGACGGATTGCTGATGTCGTAGATCAGCTGGCCGTTCGCCCAGACGCGCGTCACGCCCGAAATTGGTCCACGGCACAACGCAACGGCAAACGACAGCGTGGTGTAGGGCTGATTCGCCTTGCCGCCCATCCCCTTGCCGCCCGAGCCGTGGCTGTGTGGCGTGCCCATCCAGATGACGTTGCCGGCGATCCTGTACTTGCCCCAGACCATCGGTATCCACTTTCCGTAAGCGCTGTCCTGGACGCGCACGTCGGGCGGAGTCGGCCCCTTTTTGGGGAACAGTAACGTACCGATCGTCTCCCCTGCCATGAAGCCAATCTGGGCGCCCATCGGGCCACCGTAGATGCCGCCAATCACCGCGCCGGCCGCGCCGAGTATGAGTCCCGCCGCTTGGCCCATTATTCAACTCCCGGGAATGCGCGATAGCAGGCAATCATGCGTCGCCATTTCTCGTCGATGCGGTGCTCGCACACAAAGCGGTTGATAGCGAAAGCGTGAATGATGCGATCCGGGGCTGTGAGAATTGCGAGGTGCATCGGCTCGCCGGCCCAGTGAAATACGACGATGTCGCCGGGCTGCGGCGTGCCGATGACGGGAACCGTCTGTCGCGCAAGGGCCGGGATCAGCGTACCGTCGGCGCGACTGGAATAGCCCTCGACATCGACGCAGGGGATGTCGAGGGCCTGCGCCACGCCAAGCACGAGGCCGACGCAATCCACGGCGATAGCCTTGTTGCGCCCCTGGTGGCGGTATTTCACGCCGAGATACGTTCTGGCCTGCCCAACAATTTGTGCGCGCGTGACCATAGTTAGCTTTTCGGAGCGAGAAGGACATCGGGGCCGGGAATGTAGGCTTCCCCGCGAAAATTCACGACGTTGTTGTAGCTGGCCACGCACGTTCCAATCTGCCGATCGCAGCCGGCGACGATCGAGTACGCGTCACCCGCGGCAATCGGGTATGGCGTCGGCAGTCCGAGCGTCACGGCGCCCGGCGCGAATGTCCGCACATCCTGCGAATAGCCCGCGTTCTGGCCGCTTGTCCATGTCACCTTGCCGAGCGCGAAGTAGCCCCTGGTGTAGTTGTAATTGAGGAAGATCTCGCCGCCGGCGGTGTTGCTGTAGAAGGTGTAGGTGGCGGAGCCGTCGGGGTTGGCGGAGACGCTGTACTGGCTGCTCCCCGGGTTGCTGTCGACCTGGCTGTAGACCTTCTGCCCGCTGTCGAGCACGGAGACACTGGACGCCCAACCGCCGGACGGCGGCACGACGGTGACCTGGTACGGCGCGATCGTGGGGATGGTATGGCCGACCGTATCGATGTACTCACTGAGTGCTCCGCCCTGCGTCAGCGTCGGGTCGGACCACGCGAGGCCCGCTTGCGTCACCGACGCAACAATCCCCAAGAACGTGAACGATGCGAGATCGACCTTGCAGCGCGCATCGCCAAGCGTCGCGCGACAACCGGGTGAAAACTGTTCGCCGATAGTCTGCTGCAGCGTTTGCGCGAGGCCGCGAAGCTCGACCTTCCAGCCGCCGTTCATGACGGTGAACTGGCCGAGGTTTCCGACCGTCAGGTTGATCTGGCCCATCGTCAGGTCGGCATAGTTCAACCCGAAGATGAGCACCGCGGCGTTGTCCCATATACCCGCCTCAATGTCGGTCTGCGTCACGACGCCCCCGTCCTCCAGAAGCAGCGCATTAATCTCCATGTTGGAGGTGGACAGATCATTGGCGGACTGGATGGCAGAAGGCGTATAGCCAGAGCTGCTCAGGTACGTGATGCCGCCGTAGACAACATCGATGTCGAGGTCGGTAAAGCCAAACACCGAGCCATCCTTGCGCGTGATCCGCACGCACGCCGCAAGAGTCAACACATCCGACGTGAGCCACGTAGCCATGGCCTGGGTGATGTTCCGGCTCATATGCGGATCTCGATAATTGGCACGGAGTCCCAGTTCACGATCAGATCGCCATTCGGGCCGTTGCGATCCATGATCTGCTTCTGCATCTGGTCGGTATCAAAGCGCGCCGGGACATCGAACTGCCCCGTCCACTTGAGTGATTCGCCCGGCTGCGGATATAACCCAGCCACACCACCCGAAAGCGTATCGCCGGTTGTCGCCGCCGAAACGGTCACGGTCGGTCCGTTGATCGCCGTGATTGGAACAGTCTTGCCGTTCAGCGCGCCACCCACGTCCCCCGAGATCCCCGAAAACGAGAGTTGCTTGCCAACCGTCCAACTCAAGGGAACCAACGGGACGGAAAAGCTCGTCGTGGCGCCTGGAGTCCACGCGGAGCAGTTTCCAGTACTGTCCGCGATGAAGGTCACGAGGCCGGTCGTTGAGTCGATCGAGGCATTGCCGGCGGCGACGCCCAAGGTGACCGAAGCACCACCGCGTTGAACGGCAACCTGGCCAGAGACGGGTTTCCGGATCAGTCGCTGGTTGGCAAGTGCGCCGGCGGCGTATTTTTTGGCCATCTGCCAGACGCCCGGTGTCGTCGTTGGGGTGAGTACGCCCGCGCCCGCATCCAGAAAATCCGTCCAGTCCTTGATGCGAAAGCCGTTCGCCTTACCCTGCGCTGCGCGAAAGAATGCGTCGAGCGCAGCAGTGTCGGATGCATTCATGACGCGCCGACCGACCTGGAATTGCAACCTCGACTGCGTCCATGCGGGGGTGCGTTGCTCGCGACCGCTGTACACGGTCGCCACCACCGTACTGAACGTCGGGCCGACCGTCGCCCCGAACGCGATGTTGTCGGGAAAGCGCGGGGATTCGAGAAAGGTCATCCGTTCCTCGCCATTGCAATTCGTGCCTGCCGCATGATGGCCATTGCCTGTTGATTAGCCGTCTGCTGCGTCGAGCCGGGCGGCACGGCGATGTTCATATTGAAGGTGCTGCCACCGGCTGCCTGAGACGACGTAGCGAGCGTGCGGTCCGAAGCATTCACGAGCGCATAGTGCGGCACGATGCTGCCGCTCACGCCGGGAACAAAGAGTTCCGGGCCCTGCTCACCGACGTAGTACGGCGCGCCACCCGAAACGTCTCCACCACCGGCCATCGCACTGAACACGGATGCAGCCGAGTCGGCAAACGCTGAACTTCCGCCCGCACCGAAAAGCGTGGACATGCCGTCGCCAATACCTGCGCCGCTCCCCACCGCGTCAGCGCTGGCGGCAACTCCGGTTGAGGTGAATCCAAACGAGCCCGCCATATCGCTACCGCCAAGGCCGTTGAGAAGGCTGCCGAGGATGCCGGCGCCCCCGCTGCCGCCCGCTCCACCTCCACTCGAACCGACCATCGTTCCTACAGTCATAGTCGTGACCATCGCGGTAACAGCGTTCAACGTCGACGCGCTCTGAATGGCTGCCTGCAGGTTGGCGACATTCATCGGGCCACCCATGGTGCCGAACCCCTTCGTGAGCTTCATCATGTTGTCGAGCGCGTCACCCGGGAGCATGCTCGCGGCATTAGCGCCCACCTTGGTATTGCCCGAGAAAAAGCTGCTACCCAAGGATCCGAGAATGTTCGAACCATTGCTGAAGAGGCTGGAAATGCCGTTCTGCACGATCTTTCTGGTGATCGCCGTTTCGATCGACTGCGCCAGGCTCTGGAGGTTGATCTTGCCGGTCGTCACAAACTTCGTGATCGCGTCCTCCATGCTCTTTGTTGCGTTTTCGAAGACCTGCTGCGCCTGCTGCGCCGAGTTCGATGCCTTGTCGACGTAGTCCTGCATTGCGGTCGCGACGCCGTTCGTCCAGTCGGACTGCTTCTGCTTAAGGTCGTCGTAGTATTGGTCATAGAGCTGCAGCGACTGCTGCAGGCCGGCTTGGTTCGCCGCAAGAGCGTCCTTATATTTGTCGCTATCGAGCGTTCCATCCTTCGTTGCTGATTTCGTCAGCTCCTCAGATTGATGGTTGTAGTAGCCGTAGATACCCTCCTCGCCCCCAACACGCCGTTGCGCTTCGGTGCCCATGCCGTAGGTATCGAGTTGCCGCCTATACTGTTCGCGCTGGTTGTCCTGGTACGCGCCAATGGCATCATTGATCTGCCCCGATCGCTCCGTCAGTTTATTGATAGCATCGCGGTGCGCGAGTTCCTTTTCCCTTGCGGTGTTTATCTGCAACTGAGCGCGCAGCTCTTCTTGCTTCGCAAGAGTGCTTTTTTGCTGGTCGGTGAGCGTCTTGCCCTGCCAGTCACTGATTTCCTGATTTAGCTCAGCAAGCTTCCTCTGGGACTCAGTGAGCTTGTCCGTGCCGTCAAGCTGAGCCTGCAATTGCGCCCCTTGCTTCCGATACTCTTCAAGCAGCGTTGTTCCCGCGTCGTCGTGATACTCCTTCGGCTTCCGCTCCTTGGGATCCTTGTACTTCTCGTTGATGTCGGCAACCATCTTCCCGTAGTCGGTGTCGGAGAATTTTCCGCCTCCCGCAAGGATCGATGCGCGATCGTCTGCCAGCTGCTTAAGTTCTTTCTGGCGCTTTTGCTCGTTCGACATGATCTGGTCGCGCATCTTGTCGATGCGCACCTCCGCTTCGATAGCGGCCTGATTCTTCCGCGTGACGTCAGCCTGGTGCTGAGCAGCCATATCTTGAGCGTTCATCTTATCGATGAGCGCTGCGACCTGCTTATCGATCTCTGCTACACGAGCACGCCCCCCCGAACTGTTGGCGACGGACGAATTGCCGGTAATATCACTTCGCTCATTGGTGAGCGTGGTGATCTGATCGGGAATGCCCGGCCCGGAGCTTGCACCCTGCTTGAGCTTCGCCCAGAATTTATCGACCTCACCAGAGAGGTCTTTCCATGCCTGCGCAGCTACGGTGAGATGGGTTTGCGAGGATTGCTGGACCTGCGCCGTTGCGGCCTCGATTACGGCATTTATCGCGGCGTGCTTGTCGCCAGCCTGCTGCAATGCTGCGATGTGCTGATACGTCGCGACGTCCATGAAGTGCATTGACTCGTTGTGTGCCGCGGCCCACTTTGCAGGGTCTTGAGCCAGCTTTTCGTACTCCTTGCTTACATCCTCAAGCTTCTCGCCAGAAATTTCAGCGGTGCGCAGAATTACAGACGCGAGTCCGCTCATTTCGTCAGAGGTGTATTGACCGCTTTTTGCAAGACTCAGTAACACTTCATTCGACTTGCTAAGCGACTCGCCAGATGCGGTCGACACCTTCTGAGTCATCGCCTCAAGCGACTCGCGCGTGAGGCCTGCGTAGTTGCCGGTAAGGGTAAGCGCAGCATTGAACTGCTTCATATCCTCCGCGCCCTTGATCGCGGCAGCGCCCACGACGGCAATTTCTGCGGCCACCCCCGCGAGGCCTAACGTCGTTGGCGTCAGGTATTTCGTGAGATCAAACCGCTCAGCCATGACCATCGCCGAGCCACCCAGCCGATTGAAGTTACCGGTGAGTGTCTCGTGAGCCATCACCAGCCCCTCACGGAAGATGCCAGCTGCGCCGCCGTGGCCGTGGCCGCTGTTCGCCGAATCCGCCTTGGCGATAGCATCAACGTACTTCTTCGCGGCATCGGAAACGCCGAGCATTGCCGCCTGCATCTGCAGGATCTCCGCGCGCGTGCGGCCCGCCTGGTCAGCCTGGCGCGCGAGCGACGTCATGAACGAGTTGACGTTTCGGGTCGACGCCTTGCTGCCGTTCGCGGTGGCCTCGGTAATGGCATCCTGCGCCGATTTTATCCGCGCCGACAGCGCGTCTTGCGACACCGCAAACGCCTGGGCTGAGGTCTTCGCTCTCAATAGCTCGGCCATGTAGCCGCTTGCATCGGCGGATACCTTAACTACGGTTTCATTGGCCACTTCTCAGCTCCTCTACCTGCTGCTGTATCGACTCGCTCACCGCGCGGCCTGCCTCGTCGCGCTTCGCCATATAGCCCGGGCGCAGGAACGATTGCGCAGCCATCTTCGATGTGCCGAACTCAACGAAGCGACCGTAAAACGCATCTTTCGACCAGGTGACGAGATACGTAGCGAGCTTTCCCGGGACCGATACCTCCTGATCGTAGGAAATCAGCATCGAATCCCGCAGAAACCCCGGCGGATGCTTGCTACCGGGCCACTCGAATACCGCGACAGGAGCGCGCAGCTTCACTTCATCGAGGATCACGCGCGCGCCGGCCACCGCGGCGCGGCGAAGTACGGATTCGCTTGCGACGCTCTCCAGTGCATTCAGCGCATCTGTGAGCGCCTGCGGGTTTTCGATCGTGACAGCCTTAACCATCACGCCTCCCGAAAAGCACACGATCGATCATCTTCGCCTGCTCATCCGGATCATCGAGCAGCACCGGCTCGGCGTCCGGCGCGGCGCGGTGATGGTCGTTCCACGCGATGAAATCGAGCGCTTCGAACGGCTCGCGACGCGCGCGCGAGTCTCGATTCACGTTGGCGATCATCGAAGCGATCGTGCCCGCGCGAAGATCGTCGTAGTGGCTGCCGAATGGCTCAAGGTCGAAAAACGCGATCCATTCGGTGAATTCAGCGCTGGAGATCTCGCGCTGCGCCTGCCTTACTGATTTTCCGAGGTGGCCCGCGAGACGGAACCAGAATCGCCGCTCGGGGCGGCTGCGGAGTTTTTTCCCGCTTCCTCCGTCGCCTTCTGCCCGATCCCGTTCAGCGTCATTGCCGCGTCCGCGATACGGTTGAGAACCGCCGAGCTTTTCTTCTGGAGCGCCGCGACGTCGGCGGCCGTGAAGATCTGATTGCCGTTTTCGTCGACCGCCGTAGCAACGATGACGTTTGCAGCGATCGCGCTGTTCGCCTGGCCGGCGGCGACGGTTGCCGAAAACGCGTCGCGCGCGACGCCGTCCATGGTCGAGACGATTACCGAGCCGCCCCACTCGGGAATGTCGACGGTTTGCGTCGGGAGATCGGACGCGGAAAGGATCTGGTCTTTGGTGAGATTCATGAAAATTCCGAGAGTGTTGAGTTCGATGTGCCCGCGACGCGCTTACGAGTCGGTCACGTCGCCCGTGATGCGCAGCGTCACGCTGGTTGCCTGCACCAGCTTGTCGACACCGCCTTCGAGCGGCGACGACTTGCAATACGCGTTGAAAGTGCGCGTCTTGCTGTTCGGCAACGTCAGCTTGTAGATCTGTTTCGAGGCGGCGCGCTTGGACGCGTCGAGTGCCTGCTGGCCCGGATCCGAGTAATCCCGGTTCATATCGATCTGCAGATTGCCCCAATCCTGCAGGCCGATCAGGAATTCCTTGGCCGTCGAGTCGAGGTCGGTTGCATCGAGTTCGGCGGCCTGCCCATCGAAGCCCTTGAAGCTGATCAGGTTCTTGATCTTCGTCCACGTGACGGGAGTCGCGGTACCTCCCGACACCCACGCCGCGCCGCCGGTGGTATCGACGTCGACAGCGAAGGTGTTCGCGGTGACGTTCTTCACGACGCAGGTCTGGCCGTTGAGTGTCGTGTTGCCCGTAAGGGCCGCGAACGTCACCACGCCACCGTTCGTTTGGCCATGCGCAGTCGCCTCGACGATCGTCGGGAAGCCGGGTTGCAGGCCGGTGATATTGACTGCTGCACCGCTTCCGGTGCTGATGTTGAGCGTGGAGCCCTGCGCGTTGATTGCGGTGCTCGTCATTTTTCACCTCACATAAAAAGATGGCCGCGCGCGGCGGCCGAAGAGAGTCAGGGGGTAAACCAGATTGAAAAATCCTGCCGCGAGCCGAAAAGCTTCGTATCGGGCTCGTAGGTGCTGACAGGTGCACCGATCGATGTCGCGAGGACGGGCTCGAAGCAAAGCGCCGCGCTCGCCGCGCTTATCATTGCGACCGCTGCCGCCCGCGTCGTTGCCCATGCATTCACCTGCATGCGCGCGTTCTGGAGCGCCACCACGTCATCAAGCTGGTTGATGCTCTGGCCGCCGATGGCCTGGTAAGTGAACCAGGGGCGCGGCGCGTTCTGCGATGCGACGTCGGGATAGACGCCGCCCATGCCGAGCGCGGTGAGTGCATCGTGGACGATCTGCTCCGCGCTGTTAGCCATCGTTCAACCCCTCTTCAGCCAGGATCGACACGACGCGGTTGCGCTCGTCTTCATTCATCGCCGCGTGAATGTCGAACACGCGCGAGCGATACAGAACGCGCATCGCTGCAACCTGCTTCGGATTCTGCAATTCAGACCGGTAGCGCACCGTGATTGTGTGCGTGACGCTCGACTGAACGCCCTGCGCCGCGATCAACTCGCGCCCGGTCAACGCGTCGATCTCGCCCCAGACGGTGAATGCATCGACCCACGACGTGCTCTCCTGCCCGAGCGAATCCTCCGTCGTCTGACGGGTCTGGAACGTGAGTCGTTTGCGCAGGTTGCCGCTGCGCACCGAGTAGCCGTTGGCCGTGCCCACGTCAGAATTCCCAAGTCATATAGGGGTCCAGCAGCCGGTCGACATACGGCAACGCGTCGATCTTCCCGCGCGTCATGATCGCGACCTCTTCACGGTTCTCGTACAGGGTCGCGAGCCGAATCTTCAGCCACGCCTTAAGGCCCTCCGGAATCACGCCGGCGAACGACTGGCCAGTGCCGACGTCGGTCAGCGTGACGCCCTGCAGCTGGTAGACACCGGGCGCGACGACGGCCGACACCGTGTAGTCGGTATTCGCCTGCAATGGCGCGGGAAGCGCGCCGCCGACGTTAGACAGGCGCACCGTATCGCCTACGGCGAGCGACTTCCACAGGGGCGCGGAGATCGTATTTGCGCTGACGTTCGCCGTGAGTGCGTCGGCGAAGCCAGCACGGAACGTCACCCACACCGCGCCGATCTGCGGCAGTGGAATCGGCCAGATCTGCCCGAATACCGGCGTGATACGCACCGGGTCGGACGCGTAATCGACGGTGTAGTCGGTGGGCGGCATAGTCTGCACATCACCCGCCATGTCGAGATACTGGATCGATTCGACGCAGAGCACCGGACTGCGCTCAAGATAGATCGCATGTCCGGGCAGCGTCAGCGCGCGACCGTATGGAATGCCGATCAACGACGGGCCCGGGAAGCTGTCAAGCACCTGTTTGAACCGCGCCGCGACCATCTGCTTGTGCGTCATGCCTTCGGCATAGTCGCGCGCGGCCGAGATCAGTGCGCCGATCAGCACGTCATCGTCGTCGATGTCGACGCGCGCGTGCAGCTTTGCCTCGTCGAGCGTGATCGGCTCGGCGTATGGTGCGGTGAGAACCTGGATGGGCATGGTCTATCGGGCAACCGAGGCCGCCCGCGTACCGTTTAGCCGACGATCTGCACGACCGACGCGTTGTTCGCGTCCGACGCCGGCGCGTAGCGCGGCGCGAAGCCGAGCAGCAATGCCGAGGTCAGACTGGCCGCCGCGCCGACCGTCACAGACAGCTGCGCGAACGCAAAACCATTGGCGACGTCGAGTTGCACCGGGTCGAGATTGATCGCGACGTTCTTGTTGTCGCCCGATGCCTTGACGACCTCGGTGATGGCCGCGCCCGTGACGTCCTTCGCACCGGCGCCGGCCGCCGACGTCGCCTGCTGGAACTTCGCGTCGACGGTTGCCGACGCGCCAAGTACACCGGTCTGGATCAGCGCGAGCAGCTTGTGGAACTTGCCGACCGGAATCCAGCCGGTCGTCAACGCGCCGGCCGCCTGGCTGGACGGCTGGATCGAGTCGAGCACTGCCAGCGCTTCGGTTGCCTTGATGGTGAGCATGATCTTTCCTTGAAAGGTGAGCTGATGCGGGACGTGGCGCCGGGCCACGCCACTCAGTTCATGATTTAACGAGCGCCGAGTTGGATGAACGGCGAGAGCGTTGCCGAACCTTTCGCCTGCGCGACCGGCGCGGCGATCTTGGCTTGGCCGTCCACTCGGAACAGGGAGCGGAAGGCGGTCGCATCGGCGTCGAAGTACAGGTGCATCGACGTTGCGGTCTGGATGCCGCCGGCCTTCGTGATCGTGCGGTAGTAGCCCTTGAGGTCGACGAGCGAAATGTCGCCCTGCGACGAGAACGCCGAAGCATGCTGGCTGACGTAGATCGGCCGACCCATCAGCGTGCCGTACGGCGAGCCCTGCGCGCCGGCCGAGATCGGCAGATAGATCGGGTAGTTGCCGAGCGTCAGGCCGAAGAGCGACGGCAACGCATCCGGCGTCACGAGCCACACGGCGCGCGGGAACGAGCCGGGGATCAGGCGCGCGATCATCTTCGTGATGTTCGCGAGCTGAACCGTTTGTGAGGCCTGCCCGTTTTCTGCCGCCTGCACGACCGATGCGCCACTGTTGAATGCGCCCTGCGGCTGACCCGCGCCCGATCCGGACAGGATCGCCTCGTCAGTCTTCCAGCGGATGGAGCGAGCCATGAGGCCGGGCAGGTACGAGTCCAGCGCGCTCGTATCGGCGAGCAGCTCGTCCGTCACCGGAGCGAGCGCCATCAGCTTGTGCAGGCGCATCGCAGTCGTGCCGAGCTTCGGCTTCGTCGCATTGGCCTGCGTGGCCTCGGCCTGCCAGTACGCACGCACGCCATCGGTGCCCCACGGCGTGGTTTCATCCTTCGGAAACACCATGCCGTTGCCGCCGATCTCGGTGCCGTCCGTCATGGGCAGCAGCGCATCATCTTCGAGCGACAGCGTGAAGATGTCAGTCGAGAACTGCGGCGGAACGAGGAAGCCGCCATCCTGCCCGCTGCCTTCCCCGCCGAACGTGCCGGGAGCCGCCGCGCTGATCGTCAGGCGACGGTCGATCGCGCCGAAGCCGGTACCCGCGTTGCGAACGGCAGTCGCGAATTCACCGAACGAATGGAAGCCGCGCGCCGGGTCGTTCTCGATGTTCTCGCTGACCGTGATCGGCGCGCCCGCTGCGGCCGGGATCGTCACGCTGCGCTCGGCCTCGATCAGCGCTTCTTCGCGTTCGATTGCCGCGTTGAGGCCCGCGAGCGCGGCGCGCTCGGTGTCGAATGCCGCCACCTCGTCGTCGGTCAAGTCACGGCTATCGGCCGCGGCCTTGTCCGTGATCGCACGCATCGCGGCGACGTGCTTTGCCTTGCGAGCCTGCAGCTCACGCAAATTCTTGTTCATATGTGGACTCCAGAAATGGGAAAACCCGCCGAAGCGGGTCTGGTTTGCGGTTACACCGACGCGGCCATCGGGCCACACGTCAACGCCTTGGGGCGCCGACGGCTCGGGCTGGTGTCAGCCCACGATCTGCAACTCGCGCTGCGCGGCGGCCAACCGGCTTGCCGGCGCCTTCGAGGCGCGGATGTTCTTCTGCATGTTGGCGACGACATCGGCGAAGGTTGCGATGCCATCGACCATCTTCTCGGAGACCGCATCGTCTGCGCCGAGCACGCGGCCCTGCCCCATGCCGTTACGCACGGCATCGATCGGCACCTTGCGACCCCTCGAAACGCCCTTCGTGAAGGCGCCGTAGTAGTCGTCGACGCGCGACTGCATGAACGTGCGCGCATCGGCGTCAAGCGGCTGATACGGATTGCCCTCGACCTTGAACTTACCTGCCGAGACCAGCGTCGTGTCGACGCCGGCCTCAGCGAGTGCTTTCGACCAGTCCTGGTGCGCCATCCACACGCCGATCGAGCCGACTTCTCCGCCCGGCGTCACATAGAACTCGCCAGCCGCGCATCCGAGCCAGTACGCGGCCGACGCAGCGAGGCTGTTCGCGACAGCAACCACCGGCTTTTTCGAGCCAGCGATCTGAGCAGCCAGCTCCTGCACGCCGTACACGGAGCCGCCCGGGCTGTCGATGTCGAGCAGGATCTGCGCAACGGTGTCGTCGGCCTGCGCGTCAGCCATCTGGGCGCCGATCATGTCGCAGCTTGCCCCGCTTTCGCACATGCCAATCTGGCTCGCGCGCTGCACGATTGGCCCGTGCACCGGGATGACCGCAATTGCTCCCGACCGTCCCGAATTTCCGCGCGAGCGCGGACCCGCGGCCGGCTCGTCGCCAGCAACAGCGCCCGCCTCGATCGCCCGGACCACGGTTTCCGACGTCACGCTGCGCGCGAGCACTGCGGCGTATGCGGACATGCGCTCGGGCATGAGCGCCCATGGCGTCGACAGGCACCACGTAATGAATCGTTCATGTCTCATGGATCAATTCCGAGGGGAGAAGGCGAATTCGCCGATCAGCAGGCTCTCGATCTGCGATTCCTCCCAATCGGGAAACGAGCGCATCACGAGACAGAATTTTTGTGCGCTCTCTGTGCTCACGGCCATCGACTCCGCCACGAGTGCAGCGAAATCGCCGTCAAACACCTCCGATGGCGGCTTTTGCTGCAACTCGGCGTGCGCGCGCCTCGCGAGACGAGACGCAGAAACGGCACGGATGGTACGCATCGCAGTCGCATCCGCGTCTTTCGGCTCTTGCTTCTGTTCCGGCGTCGGCTCTTCCGGCTCGATCGGCTGGGTTTTGCCCGCCTGGCTGACCGGAACCATGTTCAGCGGCATCAGTGGCTCATCCAGACCATCGATCGGCTCGTAGTTCTCGCTCTCGCGTGCCTCGTTACGCACCAGCCAGCCGTCGAGAATGCCGTTGTGGTAATACATCGAGCGCGCCGCAGCGTCGCCGCGCAGCAATCCGGCGAAATCAAACTGCACCTCCAGATCCTGATCGTCGGACAGCAGCAGCCACGTCTTGATCGCCGATTCCCAGCGCGCGACCCAGGGTGTCATCGTGTAAATCACGAATTCGAGCGACTGCTGCTCGATGTTTGAGAAGGTTGCTTTGCTGAGATCGCCGACGAGATGCGGCGGCACGCGGAACATGCGTGCGATGTCGCCGACCTGGAACTGCCGCGCCTCGAGGAACTGCGAATCCTTGTTCGTGAGGCCGAGCGCATGCCATTTCATGCCGCCCTCGAAGACCGCGGCCTTGCCGCGGTTCACGCCGAGCTGCGCATTCTGGTACGACTCGCGGAAATTCTCGCGTGCGGCCTTGTCCTTGAACGTGCCGGGAAACTCGATCCAGCCACCGCCCGGCGTCGCATCGTTTGCGAAGAAGCGCGCACCATAGTCCTGTGCCGCGAGCCCGAGGCCAACCGTCTCGCGCGCGAGTTCGATCGGACTGTAACCCACCACGCCATCGCTCGACAGGCCGCGCAGATGCCAGATTTCCGACGCCGAATAGTAGGTCACGTCGCCATTGCGCGACGTGTACTTGTACCGGAAATCGAATTCCGACTTGCCAGCCAGCGGCTCCAGGCGCATGCGATCCGGATGCTTCGGAATCAGCGCACGCACGGAGCCATCCGGCGCGGTGACGATCTGGTTGAACGCGTTGCCGCGCAGCGCCAGATGGCCCTGCATCATCTCGCGCCATTCGAACGGGGTCTGCCACTGGTTCGGCGCGCGGCAGAACAGATCGAGCAGCCAGTGTTTGCGCACCGGCGTTTTTTTACCGCTGGCGCTCACGCGATAGAGCCGGATCGGCAGCACGCCGAAGGTTTCGGCAAGCACGCGCACGCACGAGAACACGGCCGGCAACTGCATCGCGCGGTCGGGGCCGACGCGCATGCCCGAGTTCGTGCGCGCGGTCACCGGCTCGAACCAGAACGAGCCCCATGCCGAACGATCTTCACCGCCGGCCCGGAATCGAGAGATAAACATCAGTCGTCGCCCTTGGCGCGCCGCGGCGCGAATACGCCGGCCGCGCGCGCCACGACGAGCACGAGCACCAGCATCAGCAGACCACTCGCGATGAACGCCAAGGGCACGCTCAGCATGCAGCCGCCGGCGAGCACGAGCACCCAGCCAAGCAAGATGCACACGTTGAAAACGAGTGGGTTCATACGGTCATGAATTCGTAGTCTGAGTCGATAACAAATGGCGCCGGTGGATTCAGGCTCATCAGCGAAACGGCGTTAAAGAGGGCCATCAGCGGGTCGATCTTCGATGAGCCGCTAACCTGTTTCGTGATGTTCACGGCGTTTCCGACTGGCACAACACGCGCGTTGCCCACGCACCAGTTCATCATCCGCTGCCCGCCGTGCATCAGGATTCCGTCCGGCGGCGATTCCTCCCCGTCCAACTTCCGGCCGCTGGCCGCAGCTATGCGGCGCTCAGCGGTCTTGATGGCGCCCGAGAGCTTCCAACCCTGCGACACGCCGATCACCTTGTCCTCGGGTATGCCTTTGTCCGAGAGCGCGTCGAGAATCCCGCCGATCCCCGCCGGGTCGACGCCCACCATGTCGAGCAGCCCGGCGTCGTGGATGCGCTTCACGATTTCTGCGACCTGCATAACGTCGTCGCCGACCTGCTCGACGACCGTGAGGTCACCGTCCTGCTCGAAATCGCGAAGCGCCTCGGAAATGTCTTTTCGACGCTCGAATACTGACTCGTGGGCCCATGCGTGGGTCCACGCGAGCCAGTTGCGCGTGCCGCGCTCGCGCCCGACGACAGCAAGCCCCAGCAAGTCATCAAGCCCCCCGCCGTCGATCCCGACGTCGATCACTTCGCAGCGCGCAATCAGATCGTCGAGTGAAACGTGCTCGGCGAGCGCGGCCGCTTCCCAGAATTCCGCTGCAGCCCAACGATCGCTGCGCAGGCCGACGCCGATTTCGACGTTCGCGTGCTTCGCGAGGAAGCCGCGAAACGACTCTTCGCCCTCTTGCTTAGCCTTCCGAAATTCCCGCTCGATGTACGCCTGATCAACAGAAAACCCGAAATTCGGGTTCACCATCGCGATGTTCTCGACCTTCAGGTGCTCTTTGGCTTTCACCATTTCCGGCGGGTGCTCGAAGATCACCGGCACAAAGCACGGATCATCGATCTTTCCGTCGCGCACGTCGCGCGCGTAGCGAAGCTTCTTGAGGAACACCCCTGACGGTGGCTCGTTCGATTGAGTCGTCAGGTAGATGATGAATCCCTCTGTCCTCGATGCAAGGCCACCCGTCGCCTCGCGAAGCATGTCCTCCGCATTCGGCTGCTTACCGAAGAGCCACAACTCGTCAATCAAGGTGCCGACGCTTTTCTTGCCGCTGACCGTGTTCGCATCTGCCGCGACGACCTTGAGCGTTGCACCGCTCGTGCGGTGCGTGATCGTCTTGATGTGGGTCTGCACCTGAAAGAGATCGCTTAACTCCTCCTCGTGCTTCACCATGTCTCGGCTCGGCGAGAAGCTGTTTCCGGCGACCTCGATTGTCGGAGCGAGAATCGCGTACTCGGCGGACTGCCGCCAGTTGAGAATCATGGCCGTCATCATGATCCCGGCCGCAAGCGTCGACTTGCTGTTTTTCTTGGGGATGCAGACAAACCACTCAGTGATCAGGCGGCGCCCGCTCTCGGCGTCATATGCACCGAAGATCGACGCGACCAGATCAAAAACCCATTCCGCCGACGACTCACCGAAGGTCGGACTGCCCGGCGCGTCGACGATCTTGAGTTGCTTGAACACCGAAAGCGCCAGCTCGGCCTGCTCGGGGAAAATCGGCGGCGGGATGATCGAGCGGCCAGACCTCAGGCGCTCGGCCCAGTCCGGACACGCGGTCGACCATTCCATATGTCACTTCCCGTTGATGAGCTTCAGCGGCGGCGCGAGCGCACCGAACTTGCTCGCCGCCTTCTGCGCTCGATCCGCACGTTCGTCCTTCTTGCCGCCCTCACCCTTCTTTGGGTATAGGAACGGCAGCGCTGCGGTCGCGGCGCGTACCTGAATCATCGTGGCCTCGACGCGGCCGAGCGCGATGTCTTGCATCAGCGTGAGCATGTCGCGATCGTCAACTGGAACTGGCGTGGCCTTCGTGCGCTTCAGCGCACCGCCGTGCGCCTGGGGCTCCATGTCCACTTTCTTCGCGGAGCGTCGAGGCGCAGCCTCTTTCGGCGTCGTCTCGGCCTTCGGTTTGCGGCCGGCGCCGGGGCGCGCACCGCCTCGACCGCTCGCCGACGTTTGATTTTTCGCCGGTTTGATTTCGTCGCTTTGCGGCTTCGGTTTGCGACCAGCACCCGGTCGCGGACCCCCGCGCCCATTGGGTTTGCCAGCCATTTGATTTCCCCTGTTTGATTACCGAGAGGCGTTTAAAGGGTGATTTTTTCTGCGCGTGAGAGACCGGTCGGTTTTCCGCCATCTGAAACGCTAGAGATGCGATGCCCCTACCCCCGCGATGCCGCTGCCGCACGCACGCAGCCGTTGTGCGCGCTCGCAACGACACGAGCAGACATGCAACACCAACCAGATCACGAGCCGCTCTAAACGCCTGTATAGCGCGTGCGCGCTTCGGCAGCCGTCTTGATCTTGTGACAGTCGTCGCACAGAAGCTGCAGGTTGACGTCATCGTTGCCGCCGCCCTGCTCAAGCGGCACGCGGTGATCGACCTGATCACGCCACGGCAACCACGCACGACCGCACGACCGCACGACTGGCAGCAGAACTGCTGCTGCGTCGCGATGCGCCGCCGGATCGCTTGCCATGCGTGACCTCGAATGCGAGGCGTCGTGCCGGCTTTGTGCTCAAGCGTCGCAACACGTGCTGTCGCCGCTGATTGCACACGCGGCTTGAGCATCGCGAGCTTGCGACTCATCGAACGTGCACGCGCATCGCTCGCCGCATCTTGGCAGCAAGCTTCGATTCATCGGGAACACGATTCGACAGCAATGCGCAGATGAACAGCGCATGCATGTACGGCTTGAGCCACCAAGCGAACGAAACACTGATCTTTACGTCGTGGCGCATGGGAATCGCCAATGCAAAAAGCCCGCGAGGCTTTCGCCTAGCGGGCTTCGTTTTCTATGGGCGTGCGAACGCCCCACGGACAAAACAATATCAGACGATCTTCGGGTTTACAAGTCTTTTTGTCAGGCTGGCTGATGGTCTTTAAGCCAGTCGCGCAACGCATCGTTCATGCGCGTTTGCCAGCCGTCGCCAGTTGCCTTGAAACGCTCCACGATGTCAGCATCGTATCGAACCGAAAGCAGGATCTTCGGCGTTTCGAGTCGTGGACGCCCGCGCGCGCCAAGGCGCTTCATCTTCTTGAAGTCCTCGTCTGGAACCTCGTAAGTGTCGGGGTCGGCGGCAATGCCTCGATTGATTGCCGCGTCCTCTTCATCCGTCGGCATGATGATCTTAGGTTTGCTCGACATAACTCTTCACCTCCCGCTTGTTCGCTTTGCGCATGCTGATAATCTGCATGGTGTCGCCACGCTGCGTGAACACCACGCAGTAAAGGCGCTCGTCGATGATGCCGAATCCGACTTCGCGAATTTCACGATAATCGAACCGGACATCGACGTAAGCCATCACAGCCGACCAGTCGAGACGCGCCGCCAATTCCAGCGACACGCCATGCTTGGCGACGTTGATTTCGTTCTTGGCCGGGTAGAATGTGATGTCCATGTGATTAATTGTAGCTACACATATGCAGACATGCAAGGATTATTTGTAGCTACGCTGCGCCCTGAACCTGCGCCAAATCCTGAAGAAGCCCTTTCGCCGCGAGCGCGGGTCGCATCCATCGCTTCGCTGATGCGTAGTCAGCGTCCTGCGTTGCGGGACTGCGCGGATTGGTAAAGACTGCCGCGCCGGCAACGAAATTGCGGACGGCGGTCATTACCGCAACGCGATGATGAATCGCAAGGCTCATCACAATTGGCTCTACCGCTTTGCCAAGTCCTTCGCGAAGCTGCGAATCAACAATTTGCGACAGATCGTCGTAATCCATCCATTGATTGCTGATCCTGAAGTCTCGGCAGGACGCATCCGCGCGACCATACCCAAGGGCAGGCAAGTAGCCCTGACTCCACTCATACCATTCGGTCAGAATGACGTCGATTTCATCGGTTGCAATCACATTTGCCGTCATGCTTTCTTGCCTCTTTCCTGCGACGCCCATTCACGATCGCCGCTAGCGAAGAACGGCGCCAAAGATTTTTTGTTGTCCGAGAGCTTCGCGGTGCACCACACGTACTCGCCATCAACCAGCCGCTTTTTCTCGCGCAAATAACCGCGAAACTGTTCAGGCACAAATGCAAGCGCCCGAACAGAATCTTCGGCAAGTGCGCCCTTAAATTCTTGGCGGCGCAACGCAGTGACCATCGTCTCGACAAACTGCTCGACCTCGCCGACACCAGATCGGCCCTTGATGCCGAAAACGCCGATCATCGGCATCCTGACCTGCAGGCGGATCGGGTTCATGCGGGCACCTCGGCACGCCATTCGTTGTCGCCGCTCGCGAGGAAGGGCTGGAACGTGGCTTCGTTGAACACGATGAGCGCGTCCACCCATGCCAGATCCTCAGTCGCCCACTGCCAGCGCTTCACGAAGAACCGATACCCGCCCGGGATTCGCGCGAGCACATGGACGATATATTCCTTGCCTGCCTTGTCTTTCTTGCGGCAGCGCCGAAAGCCGTACACCATTGCATGCACTTGCCGCATGACACGCTCGGTCTTGTATCGACCGTTCGACCACCGCCTCTCCGGCGCTGCCGGTATCGGCAGGTCGATCTCAACTTTCACTGGCTGCACTCGGTTTCCTCCGTGATGCCCATCTTTCGCGCGCGCGCCGACTGCCAGCGAACGAACGCGTCATCCCAGATGCCGAACTTCACTGCGCGATCCGCCGGACCTTGATCAATCCACGCATGGCAGGCGTGGCATCCCGGGACCGTGAATTCGTGCGCGGCTTTTATTCCCATGCCTTTTCCGTGGCGCGCCTGATTCGAATGGCACGGCACGACCGACGGCGACGCGAACAAGCAGATGCCGGCGACGCGCAGATAGCACGACTCACCGCGACATGCCGCCAGATACTTTGATCCATCCGCGACGGTTGGCTTCTTCACGCGGCGCTTCATCGTCGAGCGGCGCAGCGTGGTGCCGCGATTCGCGAGGCTGCTGAACGGAGAATTCGGCTTGCGCTTGAAACCTGATCGCTTCATGCCGACCGCCCAACGCTCACCATGCTATGCATTGCACGCACGACGACGGCGTCGGCGTAGGGCCACCAGTCGCTGTCGATCGCGTTCTCAAGCTCCACCGGAAGACGCAGAGCAGATCGAGATACATATCGGTGATATTTCGGCCCTCTGCCCTCGCGCTCCTCGACTCGCTCCGTGAAATAACCCTGCTTGACCAAGGCTCTCACGTGGTCCAGGACGGCCTTCATCGTCATTCCGGCCGCGCGCGAGATCTCGCGGGAATCTATTTCGCCGCCACGCTCGACCGCGCGCAGAACCTTAAGGCGCGGCGCGCTGAGCATTGCGCCAGTGTTGATTTCCGCCATCAGATTTCCTTGATGGTGATGTCGTGGACGGCCAGCATCTGCTTGCGCTTCTGCACGTATGTCGGGCTCTTCCGCGTCGCGGGCGATTTCACGTCCTCGATCACGCGCTTACCGGTTGCGACGTCCACATAGACGAAGTCCGCCACGTAGCGCGATGCGCGCTCCCATTTGCCGTCGTCGCGCTGCTTGCGCGGCGTAAGTTCGAAGGCAACCTGCAGCTGCAAGTCGCGGATCTCGCCGCGCACCTGGCGCTGCACCAGATCGAACCAGTGCGATCTCTCTTTCAGGCTGTCGAACTTGATTCCGTCGTGCTCGCACTTCGTATTGCGATACTTCGGTCCATTTTTCGGCTTCGCCATGCGGAGCGACGGAACAGCATCGCGGCGATATGCGGGCGTCAGCGCCGGACGCGCATCGTCACCGTCCGCGATTTCGTCGAAGCTGTGAGCGGGCGGCGTGCCGAACTTTTCGGCCAGCTTCTTCTGTGCGTACGGCATCGGCGCGTCGTCGCGCACGCGCGCGGTGCCGACTGTTTTTGTGCCGGGCGGGACAACCATCGGCCACGATGTGGTGCGCTTCGTCATTTCGCGCCCACCCATCGCCAGTAGGAGGAACGATTGCGGCTCGGGTCGGAAGGTCCGATGTTTCCGGCCTTACGTTCGCGCTGGACCAGGCGATCCGCCCCACGGTACGCGACCTCGTCCATGCAGTCGCATCCCATGCACCGCGCTATTTCGCACGCAACCGCAAAGGCGGTGAACGTGTGGCGATGCTTCATGAGTTCAATTGCGGTCGCCTGTACCGTTCCCGGAATTTCGGTGCCTTTCACCGTCACACGACCCATATTCGACGGCCGCCCCGCTTCGATAGCGCGGCCATTCACGACCCGTGCGGCTGCGTCCCACTCTTCCGGAGTTGCGTTGTCGATACTCATGCTGGTTTCTCGCTATCCACGTAGTTGCGCAGTTCGCGCCGTTGAATCTCCGCTGCTGCGTCGCCGTGCTTCTCGCGCACCGCGGCGATCAACCTGTTGCCTGGTCCGTAGTTGCCCGTGCGCGCGGCGCGCACAGCCTCGTGAAACCGCGAGAGGCATTCGGCGCCCGTCATGCGGCCTCCGAAAGCGCGGGCTTTTCGCGCGGGATGTCGTTGAAGTATCCGTACAGACCTTCGTATTGCTCGTCGCCGAAGCGCGCGGCGTCGCGCAACATGTCCTCCATCCATTCGCCTGGGCCCGCCGCCTTCACGACGCGCGCCTTGAAGCGCATGAATACCTCGCCGTCACGCTGCGCCACGCCGAGCTGTTTGCCGCGCTCCGTGACGCCGGACGTGGTTTTATGCCAGCCGACCAGCGGCGCAGCATCGCTACTCGCTTGCGCCACATCACCCTTGACGGGAAACAGGCCAGTCCACCCACGCAGCACCGCTTCCTCGATCACGGACACCGGGTCTTGCCCGAGTTCTCGGAGCTTGGCCAACCGCCGCAGCGAGACCTGAGCTGCTGGCCGCGTCCACGGCGCCGACTTGTCCGCAGCCTTCGCCTCGCGGTGCTCGCACCAGTCGAGCCATGCGGAGTTCGGCAACCAGTCGGGCAGTTCCATCGCTCGCAGTTCGCCATGCAACGCGACTCGCGGCGCACGCCGCGCGCCTTGACGGGTCTCTGACGGTTCTTTGGTGGTTCCTGACGAGTCGGGTGCAAAAGCTTTGCACCCTTTAGCGCTCTCATTTGCACCCTTTCCGTCATCACTTGCACCCTTTTCGTCGCCGTTTGCACCCTTTGTATTCGGTGCAGATTCTTCACCCTTTGAGCCAGCGGAAATGGGTGCAAGGTCTGCGCCGTTTAGCCATTCAGGGCTAATGCGGTATTCGCGGGCGCGGCCACGACCGCCGCCCTGGTTCGCAACGAGAATCAGCCAGCCGCGCTTGACCATGCGCTTGATCTGGTATTGCACCGCGCGTTCGGACTGTCGAGTCTTGACGGCCATCGTCTCGATGCTCGGAAAGATATGGGTGCCGTCGTCGTCCGCGTAGTCGGCCAGCTTGAGCGCGAGATTCAGCTCGCCGCCGCCCTCGGGATACCGGTCCCATACCTTGTCCATGACCTTGATGCTCATGGTTCCCTCAGTTCGCCGCCGGCAAGCCGACCGTTTCGTTGTCGACGCCCGTGGCTGCGCACTTCTGCACACCGCGCACGGCGAGCGCCTCGCCGTCGAGCAGCTCGCGCACACGACCACACACGCTCGACAGACGCAGGTTCGTGCGGTCGGCGATCTCCTGCCGTGTCAGCTTCACGTGGGCGCCGTGGAACAGGTCGAGGATCATTTGCTTCTGCGTCCGGCGCGTGCCGGCGTCGAGCGCGTCGTGTGCCGCGCGCTGGGTGTGTGTGGCTCTCATGGGATTCACTCCGCCATGCCGCGCAAGCGCGCAGCGATGTTGAACAGGACCTGCGCGTGCTTGAAGATTCGCTGCTCGACGCGCTCGACTTCGCTGTGCTCGACACGGCCATCCTCCAGCGTCTTGCAGATTTCCTTGCCGACCAGGCCATGCGTGGTCCACGCCTCCGCCATCATCTCGACGATCGCGGCGTCACTGCAGCCTTCGATGTCCGGCAGCTTCACGAGCGTGTAGCCGCGGTGATGCGCCCACGCTTCGAGCGTGCGGTCGTCTCCGGTGAGGTCACCCATGCGCACAGCTTCGTCGAGAGACAGCTTGTGGCTGTCTTTTCGCGGATCCACCTTGTTGCGAAGGATGTTTCCGGACAGGCCCATTCGCGGCGCGAGCGACTCGCAGCCACCCTTGTATTCATGCGCCACTGCGTGCGCGGTATCGGTTACGTTCAATCGCAACTCCAAATAGACGTTTTTTCTTTACTTGAGGAGTACTAAAGTGCAATCACTCAACGAGAAACGGGGGAACAACAAAAATGCAACCGTTGCTTTATGCTCCATGAATGAGTGGATGAGGATCTGTAGACTTGGTAGCTCTCACACAACCAATCTCTGCGGGGAACCTCATGAAGACAGAACATTTCAAGGGCGTGGACGATGCTGGAAACGTCTATCAGGTCATCGCCTACCGCACGGTCATTCACGGTGGCGACAATCCGATCTACAGCCTGCCCGACTATCGCCTCGCGGATGGCCGCTCACTCACGCCGATCGAAGGGTTGAAAAAATTCAGGATCGTCCAGACTGGAACGGAAATCACCCTGGTCTAAGGACCGGCGCGAAGCCATTCGCGCGCCTTCGAATTCAGCGTTGTTACGTCGATCTCGCGAGCGTTTCCGTATTTGCTCGAAAGGTGTCGCCATATGGCAATCTCGACGCTCTCAGGCATGACGATGTTGTCGACGATCAGGTCGGCGCCGTCGTATCGAACTTTGAGAGAGTCGGGAATCGCCAGGCTGAGCCTCACGACCGGCGCTTCGTTCGCGACGACAGAAGTCGAGACTGCGCACACGAATTTGACGGGTGTGCCGTCGACGTGAACGGTTCCAAATCCGGCGCCGTTCACGTCGATGACCATGGTGCATTGCTTCTTCATTTCAGGCTGCCTCCGTTATGCCGCCAGCTCGGTTGCAAGCTCGGGCCAAATCAAGAGCCATCGGTCCGCGAATGTGTCTTTACGCGTGACCGTGCGCCCGGTCTCGAATTCGATTCGCACGGCCATCTCCGGTGAGATCGGAGCTTTTCCCGAGGCCATTTGCGATAGATAGGATGGCGATACGCCGAGACGCTTCGCCAGCTCTTTAGCGGTGCCACGTTTACCGGTCGCGATGAAGGTCTTGAGGTCCATACGCGCAGTTTAGCCGACACTAAACCATGAGTAAAGTGAATACTTTTTTAGAGTCCTCTAAACTTTCAGGCATGAAAAGCCATGAAATCCGGCGTGCGCGCCTGAAGCTCTGGGTCGAGACGCACGCGGTCCCATCCAAGGAGAAGAGCTACTTCTCCCAATTGCTAAACGGCATTTCGTCGTTCGGCGAGAAGGCTGCGCGGCGACTTGAGCGCGACTATGGAATGGGGGGCGGCTTTCTGGACACGCCACTTGACGAGCCAGCATCACAATCGGCGCCCGGTGTCAAATCGCCGAATACAGGCAAATCTCCCCGTCAACTTGCTGAAAAGGACGGGAATGCATCTCGTAATCTTGTAGCGGAAGAGCTTTCTCCCCCTACAGAAGAAGAGTTTGCGTACGTGCCTCAATTAGATATTGCCGCCGCTTGCGGGGAGGGCCGGTTCCAGGATCACATAGTGGTTAAAGGAGGACTGGCTTTCAAGCGCAGCAGCCTGAGGGACTTCGGCGTCCCGGAAGATGCCGCCCGCATTATTTACGCCGCCGGCGGCAGCATGCAGCCGACCATTCAGAACGGATGCGTCGTCCTGATCAATACCGCGGACAGGGCCCCAGTCGATGGGAAGGTCTATCTCATCTGCAAGCCGGACGGCGGACTCGTTCTGAAGCGCCTGATCCGCGACTATCACCCCAGCGTTGGCAGTCAAGCGTGGATCATGCGTAGCGACAATCCCGACAAGATCACGCACCCGGATAAGGTATTGCCGCCGGACGACAGGACTATGATCGCCGGACGCGCCGTCTGGAACGACAACAGACTATGAAGGGGTTGTCGGCATCTCAACGACAGCCCAGAAATGATTTGTTACACTTTGCGCGCGTTGGCTCATTAGCTGCTGCGCGCCCGGCTCATACGCCTTAACCCCGAGCCGAAAATATCAAATCCAAAATACGGGGAATACCATGAAGTTGTATGTTGCAAGCGCAATCGCGTGCGCGACCGTCCTCTCTGGCTGCGCATCAATCGTCGACGGTTCGAATCAGGTTCTTTCCATTCAGACTACCCTCGGCTCTTATGACGTAGCAGGCGCGTCCTGCAAGCTCGACAATAACAAGGGCGAGTGGTACGTAAAGACCCCTGGAGCTGTGACTGTTCACCGCTCGTACGACCCCCTGAATGTGCGATGCGAAAAGGATGGCGTCGGGCCGGGCATCACTACTGCCCAATCGTCAACGAAGGGGATGGCCTACGGCAACATTCTCGCCGGTGGAATCATTGGCGCTGCCGTTGATATGGGCACCGGCGCAGCCTACGATTACCCCGCCTTGATCACCGTTGAGATGGGAGTCGCGCCTCCCCAATTGCAGAAACGCGCTGACCAAACCGCATCGACCGTCGCGCCAGCCGCCGCGAAATAATAATTCCGAATTGGCCCGCGTTAGGTCGCGGGCCAATATTCCTTCGGCGCCCGCATGCGCAATGCATGCACATGAGTCAATCTCCGGCGCAACCAGTGCGGAAAATCCCTAATCATCGCGGCGGCGCATCCGCACTTTCGGTCGCGGCATAGCGTCGCGGGAAACGCGCTCAATCCGCCCGCTCCCTCGCTGCGCAAACGATGCGTCAAGCCGCCCTGACCTGCGTGCGACCACCATTTTTCTTCGCACCGGATGCGCGCCGCTCTTCGTCGCGATCAGAGTGGACAGCCTTTACAGCACCTCCTCGCACGTTATGGCCGATTCTCGCTAGCCCGCACTTTCGTCCTGAGGTTTAGTTTTTACTTTACTTCCGGTTTAGTGTTCGCTAAGATCCCTCTCACGCACTCACCGAACACCCCGAAGCCCTGAACGGGAGCGCTTCAAGTCGGCGCGGCGACTCTAAATAGCCCGTAGCGCCTCCCATGTGGTTGTGAGCCAGAGGCGCTCCCGCTCAGTGCTGCAATACCAATCTGTGTTAATACGCATAAGGAGTCCTCAATGGCAACGGCATTCAAGTTTTCCCTGTTCGACAAGGTCACGATCGACATCAGCAACGAGCGCGGCGAAGTAGTCGGCCGAGCTGAATACCCCGCGTCCGAGAACAGCTACCTGATGCGCTACAAGGCCACTGACGGGCGCGCTGTCGAGTCGTGGTGGAACGAAAGCGCGCTCTCTCGCGAGTCGAGTGACAAATGAACCGCGCCGCGTGCGATAACGCCCTGCTCGCCGCATGCGATGAGCTTCACGGCAAGGTCATGCGCGGCGCGGCCGTCGCGCTGGTCGGCATAGGCATCGGCGCATTCTGGTACTTGCTGGTTGCGTACCGCGCTGGAGTGCTCTGATGGCATTCGTTCGATACGTGTTCGTGTCGACACTCGCTTTCGCTGTAGTGGTTGTGCTTTGGGCGACTGTTCAGCAGTGGGACGAGCAAGATGCAGCATCTGCCTTCATCTGCCACGCGAGTCGCTGCGCCTGATTGCAGCACCGGTCATTAGGCTAGACAAACATCAATCAGATTAGCAGTCCTTCGTTAATCGGAGAGGAAATGCAACAGATTCAGATTCCCCCGCTCGCCGAAGGCGAGATCTACGTCGGCGTAACCGGCGACAAGAACGGCGATTCCCATCACGTCATTCTGCTTCCGGGCGACAACGATGAAGCCACCTGGCAGGCACAGATGGATTGGGCCAAGTTGATCGGCGGCGACCTTCCCACTCGCGTCGAACAGGCCATGTTGTGGGCCAATCATCGCGATCAGTTCAGGAAGGAATGGTACTGGAGCAACGAACTCGACGAAGATGGCTGGGCCTGGTTTCAGGTCTTCGGCGGCGGCGGCCAGCTCTACGACCTCCAGGACGACGAGTTCCGCGCCCGCGCCGTCCGCAGATTGCCCCTTTAATTCTTCATCAATTCATCAGCACCTCAATGGGAATTGACATGCAGCAGATCCAACTGCCCCCGCTCGCCGAAGGTGAGATCTATCTCGGTGGCTTCGTCGACGCAAACGGCGATGTGATGCACACGATCCTTCTGCCCGGCGACAACAAGCCGGCTACGTGGGAAAAGCAGATCGAATGGGCGAAGAGCATCGGCGGCGATCTGCCGACGCGTGCTGAGCTGGTGATCGCATACGAAAAGCATCGCGACCAGTTCAAGAAAGTCGCTTACTGGTCGAACACGCCCGACGACGATCCCGATTATGCCGGCTGGGCCTGGTATCAGGTCTTCCGCGACGGCCGCCAGAACTACCGCTACCAGGTCAACGAGTTCCGCGCCCGCGCCGTCCGCAGATTGTCGATTTAACCATTCGTCAATTTAGGAGTGCATCTCATGACGATCACGCTTGAACAGATCGAGGCCGATCACGCACGCATCGGCGCGCTGATCGAAGCCTTCAGGAAGCAGCCGGCGGCGACGGAATACCGCGTCGACGCAGTAACGATTCCGCTCGCGGCCGGTGAGCGATTCGCAGGAGCCATCCTGAACGAAGACGGCACGCTCAGCCACTACCTGATCCTTCTTCCCGGTCAGGCCGAGGATGTGAGCTGGACGGCCGCGCTCGAATGGGCGGCCGAGCACGGCGGCGATCTGCCGACGCGCCGCGAGCAATCGCTGCTGTTCGCCAACCTGAAGAGCGAGTTCGAGTCCGAGTGGTATTGGTCCGGTGAGCGGTACGAGGAAAACTCCGGCTGGGCCTGGTCTCAGGACTTCTGCTACGGCGGCCAGCACTTCAGCTACCAGTACTACGAGTTCCGCGCCCGCGCCGTCCGCAGATTTATTCCTTCGGTAATTTGATCATTTAGACCACCGTGGCGCTCCATACCCAACTGCCCATTTATCGAGCGGCGTACACGCTGCTTGATGTCGTCACCGATCTGGTCACGAACATGCCCCGCAACTTCAAGCGCTCCATTGGCGAGAAGATCAGCGCGGAGTGCATCGAGATAATGACGCTCGTGTTTCGCGCGAATGTCGCGGCTGACAAGTCGCCGCATCTCGTCGAGCTGCTCGAACGTCTTCAGGTGATCGAGTTGCTACTTCGGCTCGGCATGGACAAGCGCCTGATCGTGCGCCCAGCCTACGCGGTCGCGATCGAGCAGACGACGAGCATTGGGAAGCAGGCCAACGGGTGGAAGAAGTCCGCAGGCAATCGCCCGCTCCGTGGAGGTCAAGGCTTTCATGGCTGAGCGATCTTTCAATCTGGTCGTGCCGCTGGCTCACGAGGCCACCGCCATGCGCAACACGGATACCGACCGCCAGCGTGCGGCGCGGTCCGGCGCAGTTTCCCGACTGAGCAATCGGCCGGGCGACGTAGATAGCACGATTTCTCCGGCTGGGCCTGGTATCAGAACTTCAACAACGGCAACCAGAACTACAACAACCAGAACAACGAGTTCCGCGCCCGCGCCGTCCGCAGATCGAAATGCGCTTTCGTTCGCCGAGCTTGTCGAAGCCTATCTCGACTGTCGGCGTACGAAGCGCAACACCGGCGCCGCACTTGCTTTCGAACTGAACCTCGAACGTAACCTGCGCAGCCTGTACGACGAGCTGGTGTCCGGGACATACGCGCCGGGCCGCTCGAAGTGCTTTGTCATCACGCGCCCGAAATACCGCGAGGTGTGGGCAGCTGAGTTCCGCGACCGCATTGTGCACTGGCTGCTGTACAACCACATCGGCCCGCGCTTCGAGCGCTCGTTCATCGCCGATTCGTGCGCGTGCATCGAGGGCCGCGGCACACTGTACGCCGCCCGTCGACTCGAATCGAAAATCCGTTCGATCACGCAGAACTGGTCGCGCCGCGCGTATTACCTGAAGCTCGACCTTGCGAATTTCTTCGTGTCGATCGACAAGCGCATCCTGCGCGAGCTGCTCGTCGCGAAGATCTCCGAGCCGTTCTGGCAGTGGCTCACCGGCGTCGTGCTGATGCACGATCCACGGACCGATTTTGTCTACCGTGGCGACCCTGCAATGATGGAACGCGTACCGCCGCACAAGCGGCTGATGGCACAGCCGGCGCATCTCGGTCTGCCGATCGGCAACCTGTCGAGCCAGTTTTTCGCGAATGTCTATCTCAACGTGCTCGATCAGCGCGCGAAGCACGCGCTCGGCGCCCGCCATTACATCCGGTACGTGGACGATTTCGTGTTCCTGCATGAGTCGACCGACTACCTGACCGGCGTGCTCGCCGATGTGGCAGCGTTCCTTCCAGAGCGGCTCGGGGTTCGTCTCAACCCACACAAGACCATCCTGCAGCCCATCGACCGCGGCGTTGATTTCGTCGGGCAGGTCATCAAGCCGTGGCGCCGCGAGACGCGCAAGCGCACTCGCAACGAAGCGCTGCGCCGGGTCGAGGCCATGCCTGACGCTGACCTGATGCAAGTCGCGAACTCGTACTTCGGGCTGCTTCGGCAGGCGTCAGCCAGCCACGAGGATCGCGCGCAGCTCGCGAACGTCGTGCGTGCTCGTGGTCGCGCCGTGAATGCCGATTTCACGAAAACATACCGAGGGGTCGCGGTATGACGATGATGACGACGTCCATGCGCGCTATCCCGGCATTACTCGCAGTCGCGGCGACCATGACTGCGGTGTGCCTCTCGATCCAGTCAGGTCTGCAGCGTGGCGGCTTTCCCACCGAGCGCGCGCTGTGGGTCGCCGTGGGCGTCGTGCTGGTCGTGGCCGCTCACCTGTTGCCCGCCCTCTGCCGTCCGCATGGTTGGCGCGTGCGCGCCGTCGGCGCGCTGCTCTGGATCGGCTGCATTGCCGCTACCTGCTACGGGCATGCCGTCTTCTTCCTGATGGCACAGAAGCATGCTGGAGAGCTGCGCGCCGCCGCGGTGCCGGTAGTCACGGCAAAGGGACGCGGTCTGGCCGAGATCGCACGTGACCGTGCAGACGCAGTAACGCGACTGGCCCGCACCAATGCGCGTCGCTGCGCCGCCCCGTGCCCGAGCCTGACTGCTGAACGCGCCGGCGCCGCTGCCCGTGTCGACGCGCTCGACATCGAACAGGCCGAAGCGCGCCGTGCCGAGGCCGCGCAGGACCGCGCCGTCGCCGCGCGCGCCGCCGCACTGGCTGATCCGGTGACTGGCGCCCTCACCGCCTTCGGCGTGGCCGTCCCGCGCGCCGAACTCGTGACCGGCCTCGCCTTCGCTGCCGTGCTTGAGGCTGTCGCCTGCTTCGCCTGGCTGCTCGCGATGCGCCCCGCCGTCGTTACTGAAATCCCGGTAACGCCCGTCCAGCAACGTAGTCACGCCGATTCAGTAACGCAAGTAACGCCCGCGAGTAACGCCGTTACGCCAGTCGTGACGGTCACTGAACCGGCTGTTACCGCCTCCGCTGTGCCCGCGCCGATGCTGACACTTCCGGTTGTCGAGACACCCGACGACGTGACCCGAGTCACGAACGCCATCGCGGCCGGCGAACTGCGCGAGACCGTGATCGAAATCCGCAAGTTTCTGGGCTGCTCGCAGACGCGTGCAGCAGCAGTCCGCAAGCAGCTTGAACCCCAACCGATTGAGTGAGACGAGCATGAGCGGCACGAAACTCTGGATGCTCCACATCCAAGGCCCTGACGACGTGGTTGCCGCGCCGTCGAAAGACGAAGCCGAGACGGTCGCGGCAGCGTTCAACAAGGTGCATGGCGACTATCTGGCGAAGCAGCGAGCAACGACTGCTGCGGCAGGCGGCGATCCGGACAACTGGCCGACCGTTCATGCCGTCGTCGTCGAGTGGGATAGCACCGAGGCCGCTCACGCTCGCAGCGTGAAGAAGTACTGGCCCGAGTATGCCGGGTATCTGGCTGATCCCCACCACTAACGCAGAGACGCATATGAGCGACCGCGAGCTGCACATCCACATGGCGCGCGCCTACCTGCATCAGGCCGCTGTCGTGCGCCACCAAGGCATTCATCACGGCTGGCACGCGACGCTCATGAGTTGGGCGGCCGGACGCCGTCTCCGCGCGATGCGGTCGATCGAACAACAGCAACCGGCGCAGCTTGATCTGTTCGTCGCCTGACCACTACATAGAGGATTGAATCAACATGGATGCGAAAGAACTGAAGCCGTGCCCGTTTTGCGGCGGGACCGCCGAACTGAAGCACTTAGGCGAGCACTTCGGCGCGAGCTGCGCGAACTGGAAGTGCCAAGGTATGCAGGGCGCGCTCATGCACCGCGACGCAGGATCGGCCGTTGCCGCTTGGAACGGCCGTGCCGCTCTCCCTTCCGATGCAGCGCAAGCGCCGGTCGCGCCGCCCGTCGCGTGGATGATCGATTGGCCGGATGAGCCGGAACTCGGTCATTACTTCGGCGAAGAACCGAATTCGGGTGCACGAAGCATGCCGCTCTACGCCTCTCCTGCGCCTCTTGCAGCGGCAGGGCTGACGGATGAGCAGATTGAAAGGGCTCTTGCTGCATATACGGAAGCCTTGGAGACTGATCCCCGCAATAGTGAAGCAAACCACAACTCTCCGGCGTGGCCGAGGATTGCGGCAGCTATGCATCGAGATGCTATGCGTGAAGCCCTTCTCTCTACCACGCATGGAGACAAGCAATCGTGAGCGACGTGAAAACGATCCTCGACCCTTGCTGTGGCACTCGCATGTTCTGGTTCGATCCGCAAAACCCGGCCGTGCTGTTCGGCGACGTGCGCGACGAGAAGGTTTCCGTCACTGACCGTTCGCACGGCAGGGAGAATGGCGAGCGCGTTCTGAGCGTATCGCCTGATCTGACGATGGACTTCCGTGCGCTGGACTTTGCCGATGGCGCTTTCAAGCTCGTCGTGTTCGATCCGCCGCACCTCGTGCGCGCCGGCCCGCGTAGCTGGCTCGCCGCCAAGTACGGAAAGCTGTCCGCCGACTGGCGCGACGATCTGCGCCGGGGCTTCGCTGAATGCTTCCGCGTGCTCGACGACGAGGGCGTGCTGATCTTCAAATGGAACGAAACGCAGATCAAGGTGGGCGAGATTCTGGCGCTCACCGACCAGAAGCCGCTGTTCGGCCACAAGTCCGGCAAGCGCGCTGACACGCACTGGATCTGCTTCATGAAACGTGGCGTGGCCACGGCACAGGAGGAACTGGCATGACCACCGAAAACAACGCAGCGCCAAGCGGCCTGACGGAAGAGAAGATTGCGCATATCGCTGCGGCGCACACGAACAGCGTGATCGAGTTCGATCACATGCTGAAATTCGCCCGCGCCCTTCTTGCCGCTGCGCCCAAGGCAGCGGAGCAAACCGGGCAGGAAGCATTCGCTTACGCGCCGTTGCCGGAGTACGCGCAAATGATCGACGGCGATAAGCCTCGCACAGCGATGACCGTGTGCCGTGAACAGGGCGGCGCGTTTCAAATCGCGCTTTACGCCGCACCCCTTCCGCGCGCAAGCGATGCGGCAGCGCCGACGCTTCAACAGATCAGCGACTACTTGCACGGACTGGACGCCCTCCAGCGCGAGGTGATTGAACGCGAGGCGCGGGCGTTGCCGCCCTCCAGCGACCATTTTGCTCACGACCGCAAATTGGCGGCGCAGCCCGACGAGCGCGCGGTGTTCCCGTTCATTACGATCCACGAGGACATGCTGCGCGCGCTTGAACACGTCGAATGCGTCTACCGCCTGAACGTCGTGAAAGACGACGAGCCGAGCAGCACGCTCGATAACCTGCAACGCGTCATCAAGCGTGCCCGCGCCACCGCACCGCAAGCCGTATGCCAATCCTGCAATGGTCATGGCATGATCGGCGGTCCTTCCTACTACGCGCCCGACGAAGGCGGCGAGCCGTGCCCTGATTGCGCACCGCAAGCCACTAAGGGCGATGAGCGGGCGACGCTTATCGCCGAAAATCACGCCGTGATGCGCTGGCAGGGTGATGGTCGAACAGAAGAAGAATTCGGGGCGTTCCGCGCTGGATACAAGGCTGGCCGCGTGGGATCGGATCGTGCCACTTCCCCGCAAGCCGAGCAGCGCATGAACGATGCGGAAGAACCGCGCTTCGTGAATCTAGAAGGCTTGCGCACGAAGCTGCTCGCGCCACGCGTGATCGTGCGGGACGAAGACGGCTACCTCACGCATCCCGATTTCCCGATCTGCGATGAAGGAACGCATGCTGGCAAGTTTCTCGACGCCTTCGGGATCGAAGCCAAATTCGTAGCGATGGAGTCCGATGATCCTGCGGCCGCAGACCGCTATTTCGAGGCAGGCGAGGCGCATTGCAGTTATTGGATGCCCACTGCGCCAGAAGGCGACGGCTGGCTCTTGCTCGAAATCTACGAAACCGAGGACGGTCCGTGTGCACTGTACGGTCGCGATCGATACGAAGCCGAGAACGCGGCGAAGCGCAAGCGCACACGGGAGCAGCACGACCGCATCGACGCCGCTCGCAAAGCAGACAGCATCGCCGAGATCGAGCGTGAGGGAGGTGAAGCGTGATCGATCTGTTCGGCGAAAAGCCGCGGCGCCCGCGTCGAACCATGATGCATGTTGTAGATGCCGGTGACTCGTGCGACCCGCAGAGCCTCGTCATTGCCAAACTCGCATGCTCAGAATGTGGCGAGGAAACGGACTGGATCGAGTTTCGCACCGTCACGGAAGCGAAGCGCGGTATCCCCTGCCCGGCGTGCAATGAATCGCGTGGCACTGAAGGTAACCGCACTCCCATAGACGGAGACCGGAAGGGGGTAAATCAATGATTGGTTCGATATTCCTGACGCCGGAAGAGGTGTCCGAGCTGACGGGAGTGCGCATGGGCCGCGCCGGCAAGACGCGCGAGCAGCTGCAGGTCGCGTGGCTTCGCACCTCGGGCATCCCGTTTTGGACGAACGCGCGCGGTCGACCGATCATCGCGCGCGCAACGATCGAGGGTCAACGCGCCACCGAGCAGCCGCGTCCGAAGTGGCAGCCCAACTTCGCAGTAACGGGGTAACGCATGGGCCGCAAGCCTACGGTGAATCTCAACTTGCCGCGACGCATGCGCGCGCGCCGCCGCGGCAAGATCACCTACTACTTCTACGACTGGGGCGGAAAGCCACGACGCGAAGAGTCGCTCGGAACGGACTACGTGAAGGCCGTAGGACGTTGGGCTGAGATCGAGCAGGATCAGACGCCGCGAGAGGCGGTGGCCACGTTCGGCGCAGCCGTGACCGCCTATTTGCGCGACGTGTTCCCACTGAAAGCGCCGCGCACACAGATCGATAACGATAAGGAGCTGGCGTTCCTTCGCAAGATCTTCGTCGACGCTACGCCACTCGATGACATCGAGCCGCAGCACGTAAAGCAATACATGCGCTGGCGTCACGAGAGGGCTGTCGAGTGGTTCAAAAAGAAGGATCAACCAGTCCCGCCGAACGCTGGGCACGTGCGCGCAAACCGGGAGATTGCTCTGTTCAGCCACATCTTCAACCACGCGCGCGAGATCGGCATAACTAGCGCCTCGAATCCCTGCGCTGGGGTGCGCAAGAACTCGGAGAGTGGGCGCGACGTGTATGTCGAGGACGATGTCTTTGCGCGCGTTTACGCGTGCGCTGACGCGCCGACACGCGACGCGATGGACCTGGCCTACCTCGCCGGCCAGCGCCCGCAGGACACGCTCAGCTACGACGAGAGGGACATTCGCGACGGCTTCATTGCTATCGGCCAGGGTAAGACCGGCCAAAAGCTGCGCATCGAGATCGTGGGCGAACTCAAAACGGTCATCGATCGCATTCGCGCGCGGAAGGTCGGCCTGAAGGTCGTCAGCACGGCACTCGTGATCAACGAGAAAGGCGAGCGTATGACGCTGGGCGCACTGCAGAAGCGATTCAGCGCAGCGCGCGCTCGGGCCGGCGTTCCGGTCGGCGACTTCCAGTTCCGCGATCTACGCGCCAAAGCCGGCACGGACAAAACGGATTCGTCGGGCGACATCCGCCAGGCGCAGCGGCAGTTGGGCCACAAATCGCTGACGATGACTGAGCACTACGTGAGGAAAAGGCGCGGGGAGAAAGTCGGTCCGACGCGATGAATGCGCAGACGCAAAATGCGCTTTTGCGGAAAACCCCGCTTTTTGCGGAAAAATTCGGGATTCTCAGAAACTGCTGAAACCCTTGGTGGGCCGGGTCGGAGTCGAACCGACGGTGTCCTTTCGGAGGCGGATTATGAGTCCGCTGCCTGCAACCAGCACGGCGTCCGGCCCACGATGATGCACAAAGAGCGCATCAACAAAAAAGCCCGGTCTGAAAAAGGCCGGGCCTTACTCGATGACAGGCCGACATAGTACACGAAACCATACCCGCCTGACCATGGCATACGCGCAGTGCGCGCATGCCATGGTGCACGTCAATTGCCTTCGAGGAACGACTTCAGCTTGTCCGAGCGACTCGGGTGACGCAGCTTGCGCAGCGCCTTCGCCTCGATCTGGCGGATCCGTTCGCGCGTCACGTCGAACTGCTTGCCCACTTCTTCGAGCGTGTGATCGGTGCTCATTTCGATGCCGAAACGCATGCGCAGCACCTTCGCCTCGCGCGGCGTGAGCGAGTCGAGCACATCTTTCACGACGCCGCGCATCGACGCATGCAGCGCGGCGTCGGCAGGCGCGACCGTGTTGGTGTCCTCGATGAAATCGCCGAGATGCGAGTCGTCGTCGTCGCCGATCGGCGTTTCCATGGAGATCGGTTCCTTCGCAATCTTCATGATCTTGCGGATCTTGTCCTCGGGCATCTCCATCTTCTCGGCAAGCGTAGCCGGATCCGGCTCGAGACCGGTTTCCTGCAGGATCTGCCGCGAGATGCGGTTCATCTTGTTGATCGTTTCGATCATGTGAACCGGGATACGGATCGTGCGCGCCTGGTCAGCGATCGAGCGCGTGATGGCCTGGCGGATCCACCACGTCGCGTACGTCGAGAACTTGTAGCCGCGGCGATATTCGAACTTGTCCACCGCCTTCATGAGGCCGATGTTGCCTTCCTGAATCAGATCGAGGAACTGCAGGCCGCGGTTCGTGTACTTCTTCGCAATCGAGATCACGAGACGCAGGTTGGCCTCGGTCATCTCGCGCTTCGCCTGGCGTGCCTTCAGTTCGCCGGCCGCCATCTGGCGGTTGGTTTCCTTCAGGTCCTTCAGCGGCAGCACGACGCGCGCCTGCAGGTCGAGCAGGCGTTGCTGCTGTTCGCGAATCGCCGGCACGTTGCGCGAGAGAATCCCGCTATACGCATGGCTCTCGGCGACGATCTTCTCGGACCAGTCGAGGTCCGTTTCATTACCCGGGAAACGCGCGATGAACTCCGAGCGCGGCATGCCGCACTTGTCGACGACCGTGTGCAGAATCTGACGTTCGACCTGACGCACTTCGTCCACTTGCGCGCGCAACGTGTCGCACAGGCGTTCGACGGTGCGCGCCGTGAAGCGGATCGACATCAGCTCGTTCTGGATCGTTTCCTGCGCCTTGAGGTAGGACTTCGACTTGTAGCCTTCCTTCTCGAACGCGCGGCGCATCTTGTCGAACCATTCGCTGATGAGCGCGAACTTTTCGAGCGACGCGCGCTTGAGCGCTTCGAGCTGGGCGGCGTTGGCCGTCGCCTGCGCCGTGCCCTCGTCTTCTTCCTCTTCCTCTTCTTCCTCTTCTTCCTCTTCGGTCTCGTTCTCGATTTCTTCCGCTTCCTGCGCGGAGAAGCCGTCTGTGTCCTGAGCGTTCAGATCGATCAGACCGTCGACGAGTTCGTCGACGCGGATCTCGTCGTTCGCCACACGCTCCGCCATCGCGAGGATGTCAGCGATCGTGGTCGGACACGCGGAGATCGCCATGACCATGTGCTTCAGGCCGTCCTCGATGCGCTTGGCGATTTCGATTTCGCCCTCGCGCGTGAGCAGCTCGACCGTGCCCATTTCGCGCATGTACATGCGGACGGGGTCGGTCGTGCGGCCGAATTCCGAATCGACGGTGGAGAGCGCGACTTCGGCTTCCTCTTCTACTTCGTCGTCCGAAGAAGCGTTCGGCGCGTTGTCGTTGAGCAGCAGCGTTTCGGCATCGGGCGCCTGCTCGTACACGGCCACGCCCATGTCGTTGAAGGTGCTGATGATGCCTTCGATCGCCTCGGTCTCGGTGAAGTTGTCCGGCAGGTGATCGTTGATTTCCGCGTACGTGAGGAAGCCGCGCTCCTTACCCAGCTTGATGAGCGCCCGCAGTTTCGAGCGACGCTCCTCGAGTTCCTCGACGGTACCGGGCTGCGACGACGCGAACGCGTCTTTCAGCAGCGCCTTTTCCTTCGCCCGACGGTCGCGTGCACGAGCCTTTTCGCCCTTGACCGCGACGGGCGCGCTGTCTTCGCTCTGGTTCGCGTCGTCATCGACGGGTACTTCATTCAGCTTTTTCGTCATGGAGTTCGCCGTACCGGCTGTAGTCTCGATTCGCGGCTGCTGGACATCAGCCTCTTGAACCGTGGATACTCGCGCCTCGTGCTCTACCGCATCGTCCGCGACGGCAGGCACCTGCCTTGCACTACTCGAACCGGACCGCTTCGTTGCCGGCTGGGTTGCGGCTTTCGCCGCTCGTGTTGGTGCCGCTCGCGCGGCAGAAGCAGCCATGGTCTTCTTCCGCGCAGCAGGTTCGGGGCTGGCCGCCGACGTCTTTCCGGCGGAGCGGGCGGCACTGGCCTCTGTGACCTTGCTGGTCGGCTCCGTCGAGCCTTTGCCTGTCGCCTTTTTTTCGCCCGTTTTTTCGCCTGTAGTCTTTGCCATTGCCATTCCGTCCTTGCTGGAAGCTGGGTATCCGCCCGGAAAAAACAAAAACGAACTGCTGAAAACCTTTTATTATAGCACGCGGGTTGCCTACCCTCCCGCAGGGTCTCCCTTACAAACCGAGCTGACGTTTCATGTCAGCCCGTGTCTGATTCAGTTTCATCAGTTCTGCCAGTTCTTCCGGTGTATGTCGCGATTGCCGTGAGAGCACATCGAGCCGGTCACAGCAGGCGTCGTAACGCATCTTGAGGATGGCCGCCATCAGCTCCTCGCCGACCAGCCGTTCCTGCTCGCGCCGCTCCTCCGCCACCGCGCCGTCTTCTGGATTTTTCATCAGCAAATCCCGGACGTTTTCATCATAGTCCAGAATTTCACGAAAAATCTCTTCGAAAGTCGGGGCATTGACCCCGTTTCGCAAGAGATCAGAAAGTAGCTGAAACTCTGCCGCATCACCCAGCGCCCGGGCATGCGTCGTCACTTCTTCGAACAGCTCGCCGTGCCGCGTGAGCGTGATCAACGCCTGCTCGGCCTCGTCCTCGAGCTGCGCCACGATCCGCGGATGCATCACGAGGTTGCGCAGCGCCTTGCGCTCGATTCCGGTCACGAGGTGCCGGTCCTTGCGCGCGGGTGCCCGGCGCGCCGCCTTTGCGATCCGCGCGTCGACCTCGCACAGCGCCGCCACTTCCTCGAACGGCACGTCGAGCCGGTCCGCGAACATGTGCATGATCTGCGCGCGCAAGGCATTCGCCGGCAGCGCCTGCAAGAGCGGCTTGGCGTCGAAGAGCGCGCGCGCGCGACCTTCCGGCTGATCCAGTTCCTTGCCCGTCAGCACTTCGTTCAACATGAACTGCGACAGCGGCATCGTCCGGTCGACCTGCTCCTTGAATGCCTCGGCACCGAACTCGCGGACGTAGCTGTCCGGGTCGTGCTCCGTCGGCAGGAAGAGGAACCGGATGGTGCGGTTGTCGGCCGCATGGGGCAGGCACGCGTCGAGCGCGCGCCGCGCCGCGCGCCGGCCCGCTGCATCGCCGTCGAAGCTGAAGATCACCGTGTCGGTCTGACGCAGGAGCTTCTGCACGTGGATCGGCGTGCACGCGGTGCCGAGCGTCGCGACGGCGTTCTGAAACCCGAGCTGCGCGAGCGCCACCACGTCCATATACCCTTCGACCACCAGCACGTAATGCTGCTCGCGGATCGCCAGGCGCGCCTCGAACAGGCCATACAGTTCGCTGCCCTTGTTAAATAGCGGCGTTTCCGGAGAATTCAAATACTTGGGCTCGCCGCCGTCCAGCACACGCCCGCCAAAGCCGATCACCTGACCCTTGACGTTGCGGATCGGGAACATGATCCGGTCGCGAAAACGGTCGTAGCGGCGCGCCTGTCCCTGGGCATCCTGCTTTTCGCTGACGATTACGAGCCCCGCTTCGACCAGCGCATCGTCGCGATAGTCGGTAAACGCCGATTCGAGGTTCTGCCATCCATCGGACGCGTAGCCGAGGCCGAAACGGGCCGCGATTTCGCCGGTAAGACCGCGTTTTTTCAGGTACTGGATAGCATTCGTCGCACTGCGCAATTGTCTGCGGTAGTAATCGCACGCCGTCTGCATGACGTCGGACAATGCGGTCGCAACCGCCTTCGACGGACCGGGCGCGTAGCCACCGGGTCCACCGCCTCCACGCATCGGCGACGGTTCCTGCGGGACCGTCAGCCCGACCGATTGCGCGAGTTCGTTGACAGCCTCGGGGAACGTGAGGCCGGCGTGCTCCATCAGGAATCCGATCGCGGTGCCGTGCGCGCCGCAGCCGAAGCAGTGATAGAACTGCTTCGTTGGACTAACGGTAAACGAAGGGCTTTTTTCGTTGTGAAACGGGCACAGGCCCATGAAATTCGCGCCGCCCTTCTTGAGCTGCACGTAGCGCCCCACCACGTCGACGATATCGACGCGGTTCAGCAGGTCCTGCAGGAACGAATGCGGAATCATCGGGACGGGTGCGCTCCGGCGACATGAGCGGCGCAGGCTCGCAGCCCGTTGCCGGGCAGGCGCCGCGGCCCGGGACACCCGGCCGCGCCGCGTGCGAGCCGCACGCCGTTACTTCGAGAGCGCCGCTTTGACGAGCCCCGACACGGCCGTCATGTCCGCACGGCCGGCGAGCTTCGGCTTGAGCACGCCCATCACCTTGCCCATGTCCTGCGGGCCGGCGGCGCCGACCTGCGCCACGGCGGCGGCGACTTCGGCCGCGATCTCCGCGTCCGAAAGCTGCTCGGGCATGTAGTCGGCAAGCACCTTCAGCTCGGCAGTTTCCTTCTCGACGAGATCCGTGCGTCCCGCCGCCTCGAACTGGCTGATCGAATCCTTGCGCTGCTTGATCATCTTGTCGATGACCGCCGTGATGTCGGCGTCGTCGAGCGTCACGCGCTCGTCGACTTCACGTTGCTTGATCGCGGCGAGCAGCAGACGAATCGTGGCGAGGCGCTCGGCCTCGCGCGCGCGCATCGCCGCTTTCATGTCGTCATTGATCCGGTCCTTGAGGCTCATCACTCACCTGAAATACGTTGGGGGTTTCGAATACCTGGGTGAACCCAGGCGATGGGGCCGCACGCCTTGCTCAGCGCAATATATACATCATATCAATGCAAAAACCCGCCTGGAAACGCTTCCAGGCGGGTCGGCGCATGTTCTGACGGTTGCGACCACACCAGAGGGGTTGCAACGGCGGCGTCACACGAACTGCAGGGCCAACCGCACAGACCTCTACGATTGAGCCCGGAGCGCGAGCCGTGGCGACGCCGCAATCAGTACAGCTTCTTGGGCAGCATCTGGCTGCGCAGACGCTTGAAGTGGCGCTTGACCGCCGCCGCTTTCTTGCGCTTGCGTTCAGCCGTCGGTTTTTCGTAAAACTCGCGCGCGCGGAGGTCGGTCAGCAGGCCGGTCTTCTCGATCGTGCGCTTGAAGCGGCGCATGGCAACTTCAAAGGGTTCGTTTTCTTTTACGCGGATGGTCGTCATTTTCCAATAACGGATCGTGGGTAAAGAGAATCGAGTATAGCAGACGAATTGCACAAAGAAGGGAGGAGGTCAAGCCCCAAGCTAGAGCGCCGTCACAAAGGCTGATGCTGCCTCTCCGGCCGCCACGCCCGACGCCCAGGCCCACTGGAAATTGTAGCCGCCGAGCCAGCCCGTCACGTCCACGGCCTCGCCGATGAAGTACAGGCCGGGGACGCGCTGGCTCATCATCGTGGCCGACGAAAGCTCGCGTGTATCGACGCCGCCGCGCGTCACCTCGGCCTTCTTGTAGCCTTCGGTGCCGGTGGGCGTAAGCGTCCATTGCGACAGGCCCTCCCCGATGCGGCGCAGCACCTTGTCCGGCAGATCAGCGAGGCGAGCATCGTGCGGCACCTGATGGGCCTCCAGCCAGACGTGCGCGAGCCGCGCGGGCACCCATTCGGCGAGCAGGTTGCCGATCTGGCGCCGGGTCGCGCTCTTGCTCTCGATCAGCGCGGCCGTGGCGTCGCGTTCCGGCAGCAGGTTCACGCGGATCGGCTGCCCCGGCTGCCAGAAGCTCGAAATCTGGAGCACGCCCGGGCCGGACAGCCCGCGATACGTGAAGAGCAGGTCTTCGTCGAATGCGCCACCGGTTTTGCGCTCGCCGGTCGCGACGTTGACTTCGAGCGACACGCCCGAGAGCGTCGCATAAGGCGCCCAGTCGTGCTGCGCGAACGTGAGCGGCACGAGGGCCGGACGCGTGTCGACGAGCTTGTGGCCGAACTGCTTCGCGATGCGGTACGCGAAATCGGTCGCACCGATCGCCGGAATCGACAGGCCGCCGGTGGCGATCACGAGCGAGCGCGCGCCGATCGTGCCCTGCGGCGTGCCGAGGGTGAAGCCGGCGCCGTCGGCATGGCTCACCGTTTCGACCGGCAGCGGCCGGCGCCAGGCGACGCGCCCGGCGTCGCACTCGGCGCGCAGGATGTCGATGATCGCCTCGCTCGACTGGTCGCAGAAAAGCTGGCCCTTGTGCTTTTCGTGCCAGGTCACGCGATGCTGGCGCAGGAGCGCGAGGAAATCGCGCGGCGTATAGCGCGCGAGCGCCGACCGGCAGAAATGCGGATTGTTCGAAAGATAGTTCGCTGGGGCCGCGTGCAGATTCGTGAAGTTGCAGCGGCCGCCGCCCGAAATGCGGATCTTTTCCGCGAGGCGGGGCGCGTGGTCGATCAGCGCAACGCGGCGTCCCTGCTGTCCGGCGACCGCCGCGCACATCATGCCGGCCGCCCCTGCGCCGATCACGGCGATGTCGAAAGATTCCATGGCGCGCATTCTACCTGCCTGGAGCGACCCCTCACCCGGCCCTCCACTGTCCGCGGAACCCGTCAGCCGGCGCCCGTCCGCGCTGCTATACTTTAAAGCTTCCCTCGACTTCCAATTCGCAACGGTTTTCCGTCCGACCGGCGCCGTTGTACGCCCCATCATGCTCGTTCTCGGCATCGAAAGTTCCTGCGACGAAACCGGCCTCGCGCTCTACGACACGCAGCGCGGCCTGCTCGCCCACGCGCTGCACTCCCAGATCGCCATGCACCGCGAGTACGGCGGCGTCGTGCCCGAACTCGCGTCGCGCGACCATATCCGCCGCGCGCTGCCGCTGCTCGAAGAGGTGCTCGACAAGAGCGGCGCCGCGCGCGACGACATCGACGCCATCGCCTACACGCAAGGCCCAGGCCTCGCGGGCGCGCTGCTCGTTGGCGCGAGTGTCGCGAATGCGCTCGCGATGGCGTGGGGTCGTCCGACCATCGGCATCCATCACCTCGAAGGGCATCTGCTCTCGCCGCTGCTCGTCGACGCGCCGCCGCCGTTTCCGTTCGTCGCGCTGCTTGTTTCGGGCGGCCACACGCAACTGATGCGCGTGACCGACGTAGGCGAGTACGAGACGCTCGGCGAAACGCTCGACGATGCCGCCGGCGAAGCCTTCGACAAGACCGCCAAGCTGCTCGGACTCGGCTATCCTGGCGGGCCGGAAGTATCGCGGCTCGCGGAGTTCGGCATACCGGGCGCCGTCGAGCTGCCGCGGCCGATGCTGCACTCGGGCGACCTCGACTTCAGCTTCAGCGGACTGAAGACTGCCGTGCTCACGCACGTCAAGCGGCTCGGTACGAACATCTGCGAACAGGGCAAGGCCGATATCGCGTGCGGTTTCGTCGATGCGGCCGTCGAGGTGCTGGCCGCGAAATCGATCACCGCGCTCAAGCGCACGAAGCTCAAGCGCCTCGTGGTGGCGGGCGGCGTGGGCGCGAACCGGCAATTGCGCGAGACGCTTTCGGCGGCTGCGCAAAAGCGCGGATTCGAGGTGCATTATCCCGACCTGTCGCTGTGCACCGACAACGGCGCGATGATCGCGCTCGCTGGCGCGATGCGGCTCGAACGCTGGCCGGAGCAGGCGACGCGCGACTACGCGTTCACCGTGAAGCCGCGCTGGGATCTGGCGTCGCTCGCGCGCTGATCGTCGTCGTAGTAACGGCGAAATGGGGAAATCGTCGCCGGTATCCCGGATAAGGAGCGTGAGCAATTCGACGCTCTGCCAGACCGGTTCCTGGCGCATCCGCGTCACGCGTACGACGCGTTCCAGGAATCATCGCCCGAATGCTTGGCGGGCGTTCTTTCTTTGACACCGCGGGCCCGGTTCACCCGCGGCGGTAATCCCGTTTCGATCAGCCGCGCACGCGCTTGTCGTGCTCGATCACGGCATACGCGCTGTGGTTGTGGATCGACTCGAAGTTCTCGGCTTCGAGCACATACGCCGCGATGCGCGGATCCGCATTCAGGCGCACGGCCACGTCGCGCACGAGGTCCTCGACGAACTTCGGATTCTCATAGGCGCGCTCCGTCACGTACTTCTCGTCCGGGCGCTTGAGCATGCCCCACAGTTCGCACGATGCCTCTTCCTCAGCGATACGAATCAATTCCTCCACGGCCAGATCGCCCGCGAGTTCCGCCTCGATCGTCACGTGCGAGCGCTGGTTGTGCGCCCCGTACTGCGAGATCTTCTTCGAACACGGGCACAGGCTCGTCACCGGCACGAGCACCTTGAGGAACAGGCGCGTCGCGCCATCGCGCGCCTCGCCCGCGAGCGTCACTTCGTAGTCGAGCAGGCTTTCGACACCCGATACCGGCGCCACCTTCTTCACGAAGTACGGAAACGACACCTCGATACGGCCCGCCTGCGATTCGAGCCTCGCGAGCATCGCGGTCAGCATCGTGCGGAACGTCGCGGGGTCGAGCGGCGCCTTGCTCTCTTCAAGCAGCGCGACGAAGCGCGACATGTGCGTGCCCTTCTGGTCGGCACTCAGATGAACGTCGAGATTCCACGTGCCGACCGTCGGCTGCGCGTCGCCGTTGCCGGTCGTAACGAGAAGCGGATGGCGCACGGCCTTCACGCCCACGCGCTGGATCGGAATCTGGCGCACGTCGACGGAGCTTTGCACGTCCGGCATCACGAATTCCGGGGTCATCTGGTTCATGTTCTTGTCCTTTGGGTTGCGCATAACGCGGCCCGCAATGACAAGCGCCGGCATGAGCCGGCGCTTGACGGCGGGTCGGGGTTCGACATCCCAACCGCAGTTACATACTGAAAGTGGGCAGTCGCGGCCGCCAGCGCCGGATCAACCGACCGGCGCGGCGCGAGGCGCTCACGCGACGCGCATCACCGACTTGCCGGATGCGTTCGCCGCATGATCGAGGAAGCGCTCGCGAATCGACCTGGCGATCCCTGCCGCGTCGAGCCCGGCGCCCGACAGCAGCTTGGCCGGGTCGCCGTGGTCGATGAAGCGGTCGGGGAGGCCCAATTGTAGTACGGGCTTAATAACCCCACTTTCGAGCAGGGCTTCCACGCAGGCCGAGCCGGCGCCGGCCATGATGCAGCCTTCCTCGACGGTCACGAGGTAGTCGTGCGTCTCGGCCAGCGTGCGCACGAGTTCCGTATCGAGCGGCTTCACGAAGCGCATGTTCGCGACCGTGGCGTCGAGTTCTTCGGCGGCGACGAGCGACGGCGGCACCATCGTGCCGAACGCGAGGATCGCGATGCGCTTGCCCGCCGGCGCGTTGCTCTCGCGGCGGATTTCGCCCTTGCCCACGGGCAGCGCGGCCATCTGCTTGACGGTCGCGACGCCCGTGCCCGCGCCGCGCGGATAGCGCACGGCCGTCGGGCAGTCCTGCTGGAGCGCCGTGTAGAGCATCTGACGGCACTCGTTTTCGTCCGAGGCGGCCATGACCATCATGTTCGGGATGCAGCGCATGAACGCGAGATCGTAGGCGCCCGCGTGCGTCGCGCCGTCCGCGCCGACGAGGCCCGCGCGGTCGATCGCGAACACCACCGGCAGGTTCTGCAGCGCGACGTCGTGGATCAGCTGGTCGTAGGCGCGCTGCAGGAAGGTCGAGTAGATCGCGACGACGGGCTTCAGGCCCTCGGCCGCGAGACCGCCCGCGAACGTCACGGCGTGCTGCTCGGCGATGCCGACGTCGTAGTAGCGATCCGGGAAGCGCTTTTCGAACTCGACGAGACCCGAGCCTTCGCGCATGGCCGGCGTGATGCCGATCACGCGCGCATCGAGTTCGGCGGCGTCGCAGAGCCATTCGCCGAAGACCTGCGTGTAGGTCTTCTTCGCCGGCGTCGTCGACGGCTTGATGCCTTCAGCCGGGTTGAACTTGCCGGGACCGTGGTACAGGACCGGATCGGCTTCGGCGAGCTTGTAGCCCTGGCCTTTCTTCGTCACGACGTGCAGGAACTGCGGCCCGCGCAGTTCCTTGATGTTCTGCAGCGTCGGGATCAGCGAATCGAGATCGTGGCCGTCGATCGGCCCGATGTAGTTGAAGCCGAATTCCTCGAACAGCGTGGCCGGCACGATCATGCCCTTCGCGTGCTCCTCGAGCTTGCGCGCGAGGTCGAGCACCGGCGGCGCATGGCGCAGCACGCGTTCCACGCCCGCACGCGCGGCGGCGTAGAAGCGGCCCGACATCAGGCGCGCGAGGTGGCGGTTCAGCGCGCCGACCGGCGGCGAGATCGACATGTCGTTGTCGTTGAGGATGACGAGCAGCGGCACGTCGTCTTCGACGCCTGCGTTGTTCAGCGCCTCGAAGGCCATGCCCGCCGTCATGGCGCCGTCGCCGATCACGGCGATGCCCATGTGGTTCTCGCCCTTGAGCTTGCTCGCGACGGCCATGCCGAGCGCCGCCGAGATCGACGTGCTCGAATGCGCGGTGCCGAACGTGTCGTACTCCGACTCGTCGCGGCGCGGAAAGCCCGAGATGCCGCCGAGCTGGCGCAGCGAGTGCATCTGGTCGCGGCGGCCGGTCAGGATCTTGTGCGGATAGGTCTGATGGCCGACGTCCCAGACGATGCGATCGCGCGGCGTGTCGAACACGTAGTGCAGCGCGATCGTCAGTTCGACCGTACCGAGGTTGGACGACAGGTGGCCGCCCGTCTGCGAGACGCTGTCGAGAACGTAGGCGCGCAGTTCGTCGGCCAGCGGTTGCAACTGTCGGCGATCGAGGCGGCGCAAATCCGCCGGGTCGTCAATGGTTTTCAGCAAGTCGTACATCATCGTTCCATTGTAGGAAATCGGGTGCTCCCGCACTTCTTTCGCGCATTACTCCCCTTTCATGCGCGCGGGCGGGTTGGCGCAATCAACTCACCCGGTTCACGACCAGGTCAGCGAGTTCGGCGAGGCGCTGCGCGCGCGCGCCGAACGGTTCGAGCGCCGCATGCGCGTCGCTGCGCAGCTGCTGCGCGAGCACACGCGATGCGTCCAGACCGATGATCGACACATAGGTCGGCTTGCCGTCCTTCGCGTCCTTGCCAGCGGTCTTGCCGAGTGTCGCCGAGTCGGCGGTGACGTCGAGAATGTCGTCCACCACCTGGAAGGCGAGGCCCACGGCCGCCGCGTACGCGTCGAGCGCGCGCAGCGCGTCGGCGGAGGGCGCCTCGCCCGCCACCGCGCCCATGCGGACCGACGCGCGCAGCAGCGCGCCGGTCTTCAGCCGGTGCATCGTTTCGAGTTCTTCGCGCGTGAGCGCACGGCCCACGCTCGCAAGATCGATGGCCTGGCCGCCAGCCATGCCGATCGAGCCGCTCGCCAACGCGAGTTCGCGTACGAGCGCGGCCTGACGCGGCGCCGCATCACGCAACCCCGGCACATCCGACGTCAGCGTAATGAAAGCCTGCGACTGCAGCGCGTCGCCGACGAGCAGCGCCGTCGGCTCGTCGTACTTCACATGAACCGTCGGCTTGCCGCGGCGCAGATCGTCGTCGTCCATGCACGGCATGTCGTCGTGCACGAGCGAATAGACGTGGATCATCTCCAGCGCGCAGGCTGCCGCGTCGAGCGCCTCAGGCGTCGCGCCGGTCAGCTCGCCCGCGGCGTGGCACAGGAGCGGCCGCACGCGCTTGCCGCCGCCGAGCACCGCATAACGCATCGCGTCGTGCAGCGTCGCGGGCAGCACATTGGCTGCGGGCAAATAGTGTTCGAGCGCACTTTCGACCCGGTCCAGCACCAGCCGGGTCCATTGTTCAAATGTCATAGATCGTCGTCCCCGCCCTGGGCGGAACTGCCTGTCGTATTGGGTGGCACCGGCCGCAGCGCTTCACCGTCGAGCACGCGCACCTGTTGTTCAACCTTCTCCAGCTGCTGCTGGCAGAACTTCACCAGCGCGGCGCCGCGCCGGTAGGCGGCCAGCGATTCTTCGAGGTTCAGGCTCCCGCCTTCCATGCGCGCCACGAGCGCATCGAGTTCTGCCAGCGCGGCCTCGTAGCTTTCGGGCTGTGTCAAACCGTCGCCGCCGGCTTTGTTACCGCTTTTTACACCGCTGCGGTCACTGCTGGCGCCTTCGGCCGGCCCAGTCTCGCCGGCAATGCCGTCTGCGGTTTCGCCCGCCGGACCTGCCGTCGTACCGCCCGTACCACCTGCTTTCGATGCGGATTTCGCCATGAGTCGTCGCAGAATTGAAACAAGGCGGACATTCTACGGCAAAAGCGTCAATTCCGACCCGCTCGCGGGCGCGCATGCCATAGGACTCCCATGCGCGATGCTGACCGAAAATCGCGTCACCAGCGCTGTCATAGCGTTACTGTGACGCAATTTTGACAAAAATCAGTGACTTAGCTACCCCGCGGAAATTGATGCTGGTATAATCCCCGGCTCCCTAAATCGAATCTTCGATGGTTGGGTTGTTCACTGCTTTCACGTCTTCATCGGGAGTGGGAATGTCCAATCTGAGCAATGCATTGCAGCTGCAGTCTATCCACAGCCAGCTGCCAGTCGCCGCTTATTTTGACGATGCGCTACTGAAGCGCGAAATCGAAACACTTTTCCAGAAAGGTCCCCGCTACGTCGGGCACGAGCTGATGGTGCCCGAGGCGGGGAATTATTTTGCCCTGCCCAGCGAGAACGAGGGCCGCGTGCTGGTGCGCAACAAGCATGACGAGGTCGAGCTGCTCTCGAACGTCTGCCGCCACCGCCAGGCCATCATGCTGAACGGCCGCGGCAACGCCGACAACATCGTCTGCCCGCTGCACCGCTGGACGTACGACCTCAAGGGCGAACTGCTCGGCGCGCCGCACTTCGCGGACAAGCCCTGCCTGAACCTGACCAGCACGCCGCTGCAGAAATGGAACGGCCTGCTGTTCGAAGCCGGAGGCCGCGACATCGCGCGCGACCTTGCCCGCCTCGGTCCCGGGCAGCATCTCGACTTCACGGACTACATGTTCGATCACGTCGAGATCCACGAGTGCAACTACAACTGGAAGACCTTCATCGAGGTCTATCTGGAGGACTACCACGTCGTCCCGTTCCATCCGGGGCTCGGCAACTTCGTGTCGTGCGACGACCTGAAGTGGGAGTTCGGCGAGTGGTATAGCGTGCAGACCGTGGGCGTGCACAACAGCCTCGGCAAGGCAGGCAGCCCGACGTACCGCAAGTGGCACGACGAGGTCCTGCGCTTTCGCAACGGCGTGCCGCCGGAGTTCGGCGCGATCTGGATGGTGTACTACCCGAATCTCATGATCGAGTGGTACCCGCACGTGCTCGTCGTGTCGTGGCTCATTCCGCAGGGCACGCAGAAGACGACGAACATCGTCGAGTTCTATTACCCCGAGGAAATCACGCTCTTCGAGCGCGAGTTCGTCGAGGCCGAGCGCGCCGCCTATATGGAAACGGCGATCGAGGACGACGAGATCGCCGAGCGCATGGACGCCGGACGCCGCGCGCTCCTCGATCGTGGCGAGTCGGAGGTCGGTCCGTACCAGAGCCCGATGGAAGACGGCATGCAGCACTTCCACGAGTTCCTGCGCCGCGAGCTGGGCACCATCTGAACGCGTGGCGGCAAGCCGCGGCGGGCATCGAGGAAAGACGGGCTACGGCCCGTCTTTTTGTTTAGACTGACGGCATCGGGCCGGTCCTGCCGGCCGCACCATCAGGAGCCGCCGTCATGCCCCACACCCGCCACACCACACTGATCTCCGCCGCCAATCTGCACGAACGCCTCGCCGCTGCGCCCGGCAGCGCCCTCGTATTCGATTGCCGTTTCGACCTCGTTGACCCCACCGCCGGGGAAGCCGCCTACGCGGCTGGCCACATTCCCGGCGCGCAGTATCTGCACCTCGACCGCGACCTGTCCGGCGCGAAGACCGGCAAGAACGGCCGCCATCCGCTGCCCGACCGGGCGGCGCTCGTGAGCACGCTCGCGGCCCGCGGCACGAACGAAGGCCAGCAGGTCGTCGCATACGACGCGCAAGGCGGCTCGTACGCGGCGCGTCTGTGGTGGCTGCTGCGCTGGCTCGGCCACGATTCGGTGGCCGTGCTCGACGGCGGCCTGCAGGCGTGGGAAGCGGCGGGCTACGCTTTGTCGAAGGACGTGCCGCACGCCGCGCCGGGCAACTTCAAGGCGGGTGCGCCGCTCCAGGTGACGATCGACGTGCAGGCTGTCGTACGTGATCTCTCGACGCACGAACTCGTCGTGATCGACGCCCGCGCAGCCGACCGCTATCGCGGCGAGAACGAGACGATCGATCCGGTCGGCGGCCACATTCCGGGCGCGCGCAACCGCTTCTTCAAGGACAACCTGACCGCCGACGGCCGCTTCAAGCCGGCGCACACGCTGCGCGAGGACTTCACCGCGGTACTCGCGGGCAAGACGCCCGAGCATGCGGTGCTGCAATGCGGCTCAGGCGTGACGGCGTGCCACAACATGCTCGCGATGGAGATTGCGGGGCTGCACGGGGCAGCGCTCTACGCCGGCTCGTGGAGCGAGTGGTGCGCCGACCCGTCGCGTCCGGTTGCGACGGGGCCGAATCCCTGAGCGCTTTCATTTCCTCGCTCGCGATTGGCGAAAAGACAGCACGGCGTCACGCGACGCCGTGCGCCTTGAACCACGCGAGGGTGCGCGTCCAGGCATTCTCGGCGTCGGCCTTGCGATAGCTCGGGCGATAGTCGGCGAAGAACGCATGGCCCGCGTCGTCGTAGACGACGAATTCCGAGCCGCGCCCGCCCTGCGGCCCTTGCTCGATCGCCTGCTTCATCTGCGCGAGCGTGTCCTGCGGAATACTCTGGTCCTGTCGGCCATAGAGGCCGAGCACCGGCACCTGCAGCTCGCTCGCGAGATCGAGCGCGTTGTGCGGCATGGTCTGCGTGTGCGGCCCCGCCACGCTCCCGTACCAGGACACCGCCGCCTTCAGGTGCGGATTGTGTTCGGCGTAAAGCCAGGTCACGCGTCCACCCCAGCAGAATCCGTTGATGCCCACACGCTTTGCGTCGCCGCCGTGCGTTTCTGCCCAGGCGAGCGTCGCGTCGAGGTCGGATATCACCTGCGCGTCCGGCAATTTGCTCAAGATGTTCTCGTCGATCTGCTGGATCGTCGGATAGACCGACGCATCGCCTTCACGCACGAAGAGATCGGGCGCGACCGCGAGATAGCCGAGCTTCGCGAAACGGCGGCACACGTCGGCGATGTGCTCATGCACGCCAAAGATCTCGTGCACGACGACGATGACCGGCAGATGCGTCTTGCCGCGCGGCTGCGCGCGATACGCGGGGATCAGCGTGCCGTTCGAATCGAAGCCGACTTCGCCGGCATCGAGTCCTTCGGCATCGGTGTGGATGGTCTGCGCGGAGACCGGCAGCACGGCCGCGGCGAATCCGCTGCCGAGCGCGGCCTTCAGGAAAGTGCGCCGGTTGAACGGCACGTGCGGGACAAGCGAATCGACTTCGGGTTTCAGCATGCGAGTCTCCTCGTCGAGCGATGACACCAGGCGAACGGCCCGCACGGCGCGATGCCGGCGGGCGCGACGGTCAATGCAGCTTCACGCGCGGCAGCGTGGTGCGGCGCAGCCAGTGCGCGAACGTGTCGAGCACCATGCGCGCGTAACCGTGCAGCGCGGCAATGTGCAGGCGATACAGCGACATGTACATGAAACGCGCAAAGAGCCCTTCGATCAGCATGTTTCCACCGATCACGCCACCCATCAGATTGCCGACCGCACTGAAGTGGCCAAGCGACACCAGCGAGCCGAAGTCGCGATACGTGAACTCCGGCAGCGGCTGTTTGTCGAGCAGGTTGCCGAGCGAACGCAGCAAGAATGTCGCCTGCTGATGCGCGGCTTGTGCGCGCGGCGGCACGTTGCGGTCGTTGCCGGGCCACGGGCAGGCCGCGCAGTCGCCGAGCGCGAAAATGCTGTCGTCGGCTTCGGTCTGCAGCGTGCGGCGCACGACCAGCTGGCCAAGCTTGTTGACGGGCAGGCCGTCGAGTTGCGCGAGCACCCGCGGCGCGGTGATGCCCGCCGCCCAGACCGTGAGGTCCGCGCGCACGGACTTGCCGCTCGCCATGTGCACGGCGCCCGGCGCCACTTCGGTCACGCGCTCGGAGATGAGCAGCCGCACGCCGAGCTTCGTCAACAGCTCGCCGGTCGCCAACGACACGCGCTCGCTCAGCGCGGGCAGGATGCGCGGCCCCGCTTCGATCAGCACGATGCCGACGTCGTGGCGCGGATCGAGCTTGTGCAGCCCATACGCGGACAACACCTGCGCCGTGTTGCGCAGTTCGGCGGACAACTCCACGCCCGTTGCGCCCGCCCCGATGATCGCCACCTGCACGCGCGGTTCGTCGCCCGCGGCGGTGCCTGCGGGCGCGGGCTCCGGCGCCTGATGTTCCGCGCGCATGCACGCCGCGATGAGCCGCTTGCGAAAGCGTTCGGCCTGCTGGACGGTGTCGAGCGCGATCGAATTTTCTGCCGCGCCAGGTACGCCGAAAAAGTGCGTCGTACTGCCGATCGCCAGCACGAGCGTGTCGTATTCGAGTTCGCGCGGCGGCAGCAATTCGCCGCCATCGTCGTCCTTCACGGCGCCGAGCTTGATGCGTTTGGCCGCGCGATCGAGCCCGGTCAGTTCGCCCTGCTGGAATTCGAAGCCGTGCCAGCGCGCCTGCGCCGCGTATTCGAGTTCCTGCGTGAACGGGTCCATGCTGCCCGCCGCGACTTCGTGCAGCAGCGGCTTCCAGATATGCGTCGGATACCGGTCGACGAGCGTGATGCTCGCGCGCGGCTTGCCGCCCTTGCGCGGCTTGCCGTAGCGGTCGCCGAGCCGCGTCGCCAGCTCCAGCCCGCCTGCCCCTCCCCCCACAACGATAAAACGATGCATAAACTCTCCGTGCGTGTCGAAAATCGGCTGACGGAGCGCACGGGGGCAAGCAGTGCAGCACTGCTTGCACGCCATCGCGTGCGCGGGTGATACGTGTTCGTGCGTGTTCGTTACGGCAGGTAGTGGTGTTCGGGTGTTCGCGCGCGTCATGGCGCGCGAGGCTATTCAGTGCGCTCTCAGTGCGCTACTTCCCAGTTCGCGCCGACGCCCACTTCAGCGACGAGCGGCACCTTGAGCGCCGCGACCGAGCACATCAATTCGGGCAGACGCTTGCGCACTTCCGCGAGTTCGTCGTCGGGAACTTCGAGCACCAGTTCATCGTGCACCTGCATGATCATCTTCGTGCGCATGCCGCTCTCGTCGAGCCACTTCTCGACCGCGATCATCGACAGCTTGATGAGGTCCGCCGCCGTGCCCTGCATCGGCGCGTTGATCGCGGCGCGTTCGGCGGCCTGGCGGCGCGGGCCGTTGCCGCCGTTGATCTCGGGCAGCCACAGGCGGCGGCCGAACACGGTCTCGACGTAGCCGCGCGATTTTGCGTCCATGCGCGTCTCGTCCATGTAGCGCGCGACGCCCGGATAGCGCGCGAAATAGCGGTCGATATAAAGCTTCGCCGCATCGCGCGTGATGCCGAGATTCGACGCGAGCCCGAACGCGCTCATGCCGTAAATCAGGCCGAAATTGATGACCTTGGCGATACGCCGCTGATCGGCGCTCACTTCGATCGGCGTCACGCCGAACACCTCGGACGCCGTCGCGCGGTGAATGTCGTCGCCGCGCGCGAAGGCGGCGAGCAGCGACTCGTCGCCCGAGATATGAGCCATGATGCGCAGCTCGATCTGCGAATAGTCAGCGGACACGATCTTGCAGCCCGGCGGCGCGATGAACGCCTCGCGGATGCGCCGGCCTTCGCCCGTACGCACCGGAATGTTCTGCAGATTCGGATCGTTCGACGCGAGCCGCCCCGTCACCGCCACGGCCTGCGCATAGTTCGTGTGCACGCGGCCCGTTTGCGCGTTGACCATACGCGGCAGCTTGTCGGTGTACGTGGACTTCAGCTTCGAAAGCCCGCGGTGTTCGAGCAGCAGCTTCGGCAGCGGATAGTCTTCAGCGAGTTTCTGGAGCACTTCTTCGTCGGTGGACGGTGCGCCGCTCGGCGTTTTCTTCACGACCGGCAGTTGCAGCTTCTCGAAGAAGATCTGGCCGATCTGCTTGGGCGAGCCGAGGTTGAACTCGCCGCCCGCAAGCACATACGCTTTCTGTTCGAGTTCGACGAGACGCACGGCGATCTCGGCACTCTGCTTTGCGAGCCGCTCCGTGTCGATCAGCACGCCGTTGCGCTCCATCTGGCGCAACACGCGCGACGTCGGCATTTCGATCTCGCGATACACGTAGTCGAGTCCCTTCTCCGCCGCGACCTGCGGATAGAGCGCGAGATGCAATTGCAGCGTGATATCGGCATCTTCCGCCGAGTATTCGGCGGCTTTGTCGAGCGCCACTTCGTCGAAGCCGATCTGCTGCGCGCCCTTGCCCGCGACTTCCTCGTACTTGATCGTCTTGATGCCGAGATGGCGCAGCGCGAGGCTGTCCATGTCGTGATTGCGATGCGATTCGAGCACGTACGATTCGAGCATCGTATCGTGCTCGACACCGCCAAGCGCGATGCCGTAATTCGCGAGCACCTGCTCGTCGTACTTCATGTGCTGGCCGACTTTCTTGTACCGCTCGCCTTCCAGCCACCGCTTGAGGCGCGCGAGCACTTCGTCGAGCGGCAGTTGATCCGGCGCGTCCGGCCCGCGATGCGCGAGCGGCACATACGCCGCATGCCCCGGCTGCGTCGCGAGCGAGATGCCGACGAGCCTTGCGACCATCGGATCGAGCGACGTGGTTTCCGTGTCGAACGCGGTGATGTCCGCCGCTTCGATCTGCTTCAACCACGCGTCGAACTGCTCCCACGTCTGGATCGTTTCGTAGTGGCGCGGCGCATCGAGCATCAGCGCAGGCTGCACTTCGGCGTCGTGCGGCTTCACGTTGCCGCTCGTCGCGGCGGGCACGGTGCCGTTCGCGTCGGCCTCGTTGATCTCTCGCAGCCATGTCTTGAAGCCGTGGCGCGCGAACATGTCGCGCAGCTCTTCGCGCGCTTCGGGGCGCGTGGCGAGCGATCCGGCGATCGACTCGATGTGCTGCGAAAGATCGCACGCCGTTTCCACCGTGACGAGCTTTCGCGCCATCGGCAGAAAATCGAGCGCCTCGCGCAGATAGCCGCCCACGGCGCCCTTGATATCGGCCGTGTGCTCGACGATGCCGTCGAGCGTGCCGTATTCCGTGAGCCACTTGACCGCCGTTTTCGGGCCGCACTTGTTCACGCCGGGCACGTTGTCGACCGTGTCGCCGATGAGCGAGAGATAATCGACGATGCGCTCCGGCGGCACGCCGAACTTCGCGATCACGCCGTCGCGATCGAGCGTTTCGTTCGTCATCGTGTTGATGAGCGTGACGTGGTCGGTCACGAGCTGCGCGAGGTCCTTGTCGCCGGTGGACACGATCACCTTCATGCCGCGTTTTTCCGCCTCGCGCGCGAGCGTGCCGATCACGTCGTCGGCCTCGACGCGTTCGATCATCAGCAGCGGCCAGCCGAGTGCGCGCACGGCTGCGTGAATGGGCTCGATTTGTGCTGCCAGCGGTTCGGGCATGGACGGCCGGTTCGCCTTGTAATCCGGATACCAGTCGTCGCGAAACGTCTTGCCCTTCGCATCGAAGACGCACGCGCTATACTCTGCCGTGACCTCCTTGCGCATACGGCGCAGCATGTTGATGATCCCGTACAGCGCCCCCGTCGGCTCTCCGCCCGGACCGCGCAGATCCGGCATCGCATGGTAGGCCCGATAGAGATAGCTCGAACCATCGACCAGCAGCAGGGTCTTACCTTCCAGCTCAGTTTGTGGCCTGGTTTCCAGGCGAAGATCATCAGGCATTATGGACAAGAGAAAAGTGATTCCGAGTCTGCGTTCACTCGCAGATCAAGAGCGCGCTACGGCCAAGAAGGCGCGCGCGTCGTGGCAGATGTTCACGATTATGGCAGAGTTTATCGAGGCAACCGAGTACCTGTCCGAGATCCGCCCGGCGGTCAGCATCTACGGTTCGGCGCGCCTTAAACCGGACTCCGGGTACTACCAGCTCGCCAAACAGATCGCACGCAAAGTGTCCGACGCGGGCTTCGCCGTGATCTCCGGCGGCGGCCCCGGCATCATGGAAGCGGCCAACCAGGGCGCGCACGCGGGCAAATCGCCTTCGGTGGGCCTGAACATCGAGTTGCCGCACGAGCAGTCGGGCAATCAGTGGCAAGACATCTCGCTGCGTTTTCGCCATTTCTTCACGCGCAAGGTCACGTTCGTCAAGAACTCCGACGCCGTGATCGTGATGCCTGGCGGCTTCGGCACGCTCGACGAACTCGCTGAAGTGCTCACGCTGATCCAGACGAAAAAGTCGCGCCACGTGCCGATCATTCTGGTCGGCGCAGGGTTCTGGAAGGGACTGCTCGACTGGTTCCGCTCCGCGCTCGTGCCGATGGGCCTCATCAATCCCGAAGACCTGGATCTGATGCAGGTGATCGACGATCCGGACCAGGTGCTCGAAGCCGTGCTCAAGTTCTACGAGGACAGCGGCGAAGAAGGCGAAGCGGGCGAGAAAGAGCGCGCCGCGCGCGTCGATCCCGACGAAGACCGGATGTTCTACCTCTGAGTGCGCGGCGCACCGGTGAACCGCGACGCCGGTTCGCCGGCCGCCGCCGTAAAAATCGCTTCTTTGTAACGGCGCCGATCGGCGCTACCCTCGGGGTTTGCCTCAACGACCGCCGCAGCATGACACAGACCTGCTCCACGGCGCCGGCCGCCGATCTGCACACACCCACCGTTCGCGAGCTGTTCCTCGGTTTTCTCGGCCTCGGCTTCACGTCGTTCGGCGGCGCGCTGCCGCTCGCGCGCCGCACGATCGTCGAACAGCGCCGCTGGCTCCATGCCGCCGAATTCACCGACCTGCTCGGCCTGTGCCAGTTTCTGCCGGGCGGCAACGTCATCAATCTTTCCGTGGCGATCGGCATGCGTTTTCACGGCTGGCGCGGCGCGCTCGCCGGGCTGCTCGGACTGATCGCGGGACCGTCGCTCGTCGTGATCGGGCTCGGCGTGCTCTACGAGCGCACGCAGAACGACCCGCACGTGCGGCACCTGTTCATCGGGCTCGCCGCCGCGGCCGCAGGGCTCCTGATCGCGATGGCCGTCAAGATCATCCTGCCGCTGCGCCGCGACCCGGCCGCCGCCTTCGTTGCCCTCATCGGATTCGTCGCGATTGCGATTCTGCGCACGCCGCTCCTGCCCACCATGCTCGTGCTCACGCCGATAGGTATCGGCGTCGCGATGCGTGCCGCGCGCCGCGCGGGAGGCACGCCATGAACAGCACGCTTCTCTCGCTCGCCGCGATTTTCAGTCAGCTTTCGCTGCTCGCTTTCGGCGGCGGCAACACGATCCTGCCCGAGATGCAGCGCCAGGTCGTCGACGTGCATCACTGGATGCCCGCCCGCGAGTTCAGCGCGCTCTTCGCGCTCGCGCAGGCCGCGCCCGGCCCGAACATGATGGTCGTGACGCTGGTCGGCTGGCACGTGGCCGGCTGGGCGGGCATGCTCGTGACGTCGGTGGCGAAATTCGGCCCGTCGTCGCTCGTGACCGCGGCCGTGCTGCACGCGTGGGATCGATTCAAGGACCGGCCTTGGCGGCGCATCGCGCAGCGCGGGCTTGTGCCGGTGACCGCGGGCCTCGTCGCCGCGAGCGCTGTGCTGATCGCGAAAGCCTCCGATCCTGTCTGGATCGCGTGGGCGATTACCGGCGTCTGCGCGGTGCTCGCGTTGCGCACGAAAATCCATCCGCTGTGGTTGCTCGCGGCGGGCAGCCTGATCGGATTGACGGGTTTTGGTCAATGACGATCGCCGGTTTCCAGCGGCATCGCGGATAGTTCGGATTACCAGGCAAATAGCGCCGACCATCCGAAGAAGAACACACGCCGGCACCCGCTCAAGCGAGCCACCGGCGTCCGGTGCAACAAGCCTTACTGGAACGCCACCTCGGCAAAGCTGCGCAGCTTGCGGCTATGTAGCTTGTGCAGCCCGTTGGTGCGCAGAATCTCCATCGCCTTCACGCCGATCTGCAGGTGCTGGTCCACCTGCCCGCGGTAGAAAGAATCGGCCATGCCGGGCAGTTTCAGTTCGCCGTGCAGCGGTTTATCGGAGACGCACAGCAGCGTGCCGTACGGCACGCGGAAGCGAAAACCGTTCGCCGCGATCGTCGCGCTTTCCATGTCGAGCGCGATGGCGCGGCTCTGCGACAGACGCAGCACCGGCTCGCGGTGATCACGCAACTCCCAGTTGCGGTTGTCGACGCTCGCCACCGTGCCCGTGCGCATCACCCGCTTGAGTTCCGGCCCGTCGAGCTGCGTGACCTGCGCCACTGCGCGCTCCAGCGCCACCTGCACTTCCGCGAGTGCAGGAATCGGCACCCACAGCGGCAGATCCGCATCGAGCACGTGATCCTCGCGCACGTAACCGTGCGCGAGCACGTAGTCGCCGAGACGCTGCGTGTTGCGCAGCCCCGCGCAGTGGCCGAGCATGATCCACGCATGCGGACGCAGCACCGCGATGTGATCAGTGATCGTCTTCGCGTTCGACGGCCCCACGCCGATGTTGACCATCGTGATGCCGCTGCCGTCCGCGCGCTTGAGGTGATACGCGGGCATCTGCGGCAGGCGCGCGGACGGCGTGCCTTCGTCGGCCTGTTCGCCGAGATTCTCGTTGTACGTCACGACGTCGCCGGGCTCCACGAACGACGTGTATTCGCTGCGATAGCTGCGCAGGTCGGCGGCGTCGGTGCGCGCCATCATCGCGCGGCCGAGCTTCACGAATTCGTCGATGTAGAACTGGTAATTCGTGTAGAGCACGTAGTTCTGGAAGTGCGTCGGCGACGTCGCCGTGTAGTGCTTGAGCCGGTGCAGCGAGAAGTCCACGCGCGGCGCGGTGAAGAGCGCAAGCGGATGCGGCTCGCCCGGTCCCGGCTCGTACGTGCCGTTGACGATGCGGTCGTCGAGCTGCGCGAGATCCGGCGTGTCGAACACGTCGCGCATGGCGATGAGACGCTCGCGGTCAAGCTCGCCTTCGAGGTGGATGCCCTCGGCGAACGCGAAGTGAATCGGAATGGGCCGGTCCGACACGCCCACGTCGATCGACACATGATGGTTCTTCGCGAGAAGCCGCAACTGCTCGCGGTAGTAGTCGCCGAAAAGGTCCGGCCGCGTGACCGTCGTTTCGAAGATGCCGGGACCCGCCACGAAACCGTACGAGCGGCGCGAGTCGATGTGCGTGTTGACTTCGGTGCGGATACGAACGAACGGATAGCACGCGCGGACGTGGCGCTCCAGCGCCTCGCCGCGGCGGTAACGCGCGAACGCATCGCGCAGGAACGAAGTGTTCGCCTCGTAGATCGTGGAGAGCTGGGCGACCGCCTCGGCGGCGTCCTCGTAGGACGAGGCCGGGAAATCGTGTGCGGGCGTCATGAGCGGCCGCAGGGTGGTGTCGTTGTTCATCGTCATTCGCCTTCGATCGTTCGAACCACCTTACCACGGAACTCCGCGTTTCTGACGACACTACCCGGCGCCATGCAGGCTCACGCGCACACTCGCGGAATGGCGTGGGGCACAGCGGCAGGATTTGCTAAAATTGATTAATCGCACCGGAGAATCATCATGAAGTCGCGCCTTTCCGTCGTCGCCGCAACAATGTTCGCGACACTCGCAATGAGCGGGGTCGCCCTGGCCGCGCCCGCCGACGACGCGAAAACCGCCGTCGAAGCGCAGTCCGCCAACGAACGGGCAGGTCTGCCGGACCTCGCGGCGATCAACCGGCCACCCGCCAATGTCACCTCGAAGGTTGATGTCAACGTGCCGCGCACGCCGAGTTTCCATCTGGTGACGCCGACCGGCACCGAAATCACCGAGTTCCGCGACAAGGGCAAGCCCGTCGAAATCAACGTGCGTTCGAACCTCGGCACGCGCTACTCGATGAGCGCGCCCGCGGACACGTCGCCGCAAGTGCGCCCGAACGGCCAGCCCAGTACGCGGCTGCCGTCGGTGAACCTGCGCTACTGACCCGCCGCGCCGTCCGCGTGCGAGCGGGCGGATGGCGTTTTTCGCCGCGGCCGGATTCGCTGCGAACGCTGGTCCGCAATCCCGCCCCACGGGCGGGGCGCCATGAGGTAGTCGTGAGCGACAGGGGACGCATCCGCAAACCCGCCAAAAGTCTGCTGAAAGCCCGATAGAATACGTCGGCCGCAGCCGCGCGAACGCCGGCCGCCCGACCACACAACCCACACACTTCCCGCATGGCCGTATTCACCGCTGTCACAGACACCCAGCTCGGCGCATGGATGCGCGACTACGATCTCGGCGACGTCGTCGAATTCCGCGGCATCCAGTCCGGCATCGAGAACAGCAACTTCTTCCTGACGACGACGCGCGGCGAATACGTCCTGACGATCTTCGAAAAGCTGACGGCCGACCAGCTGCCGTTCTATCTCGACCTGATGCGCCACCTCGCGGCACATCGCGTGCCGGTGCCCGATCCGATGCCGCGCGCCGATGGCGCCCTCTTCGGCCTGCTGCACGGCAAGCCGGCGACGATCGTGACAAAGCTCGACGGCGTGCCCGAACTCGCGCCCGGCGTGGAGCACTGCGTCGAAGTAGGCCAGATGCTCGCGCGCATGCACCTCGCCGGCCGCGACTTCAACGGCGACCAGCCGAACCTGCGCAGCCTGCCGTGGTGGGAAGAGACCGTGCCGGCCGTGCTGCCGTTCCTCGAAGCCGAACAGCGCGACCTGCTCGCGGGCGAGCTTGAGCACCAGCGCGCGTTCTTCGCGACGCCCGATTACGCGGCGCTGCCGGGCGGCCCGTGCCATTGCGACCTCTTCCGCGACAACGTGCTGTTCGCGCACGCCCATCCGGCGCCGGGCCACGAAGTGCGCCTCGGCGGCTTCTTCGACTTCTATTTCGCCGGCTGCGACAAGTGGCTGTTCGACGTGGCGGTCACCGTGAACGACTGGTGCGTGGACATCCCGACCGGCAGGCTGGACCGCGCACGCGCCGCAGCGCTCTTGCGCGCCTACCAGACGGTGCGCCCGTTCACGTCCGCGGAGGTCCGCCACTGGAACGACATGCTGCGTGCAGGCGCGTACCGCTTCTGGGTGTCGCGCCTGTATGATTTCTACCTGCCGCGCTCGGCGGAGCTGCTCAAGCCGCACGATCCCGGTCACTTCGAACGCATCCTGCGCGAGCGCCGCGTGGACGATGCTTCCGACGCCTTTCACGCAGAGCCAGGTTCATGCAACTAATTGAAGTTCCCGCGAAAACGGGCTACGTCTGGTTCCGCCAGGGAGTCTGGCTGTTCCGCCGCAATCCGCTCGCATTCCTCACGCTGTTCTTCACCTATTTGCTGGGGATGACGCTCATCTCCGCGATTCCGATCGTGGGTGGCGTGCTGCCGCTCATTCTCGTGCCGGGTATTGCGGTGGGTTTCATGGCGGCCTGCCGCGACACGATCGCGGGCAAACCGGTCTTTCCGACCATTCTCGTCGACGGCTTCCGCGCCCACGGCGTGACGGCAACGAAACGCCTTTTCGCGCTCGGCGGCCTCTATGTCGTGGCGATGATGCTCGTGCTCGCGGCGTCGGCGCTCGTGGACGGCGGCACGCTGTTGCAGATGATGACGTTCGGCAGCCCAATGGACGCCGATTCGTTCGCCAACAGCAGTGCGCCGCTCGCGCTGGTCGCGTCGATGGCGATCTACGTGCCGGTGGCGATGCTGTTCTGGTTCGCGCCCGTGCTGACGGCCTGGCACGACGTGCCGCCCGTCAAGGCGATGTTCTTCAGCGTGGTGAGCTGCTGGCGCAACAAGGGCGCCTTCGTCGTGTACGGGGCGCTGTGGATGGGGGTGTCGATCGGCGTTTCGCTGGTGATCTCGCTGCTGATGCACACGATCGGCGCGAGCGATTACGCCCTGGCCGTGCTGATGCCGACGCTCATCGTCGTGATGACGATGCTCTACTGCTCGTTCTACGCGACCTATCGCGGCTGTTTCGGGATCCAGGAGCAGCAGACCGCCGACATGGCCGACTCAGGCCACTGACTTTCCCTACCGGACGGCGCGCAGGCGCCGTCCGCGTCACCTGCGCCCCGAAGAGCGCCGAAACGCTTAGCGCGAACTCATCCAGGCCGGATGACGCGCCGCCTTCTCACGGTCGATCTTGCGCAGACGGAATTCGAGATCGTAGATATCGACTGCGTCGGCGAGGTACGCCTCTTCGCGCTCTCGTTCGAGCACATCGGAAGACTTCGTGAGGGACAGGAAAAGACGGCTCAGGAATTGCATGATTCGGTCCAGCTTCGAAAAGGAATTCACCCACATTGGCTGACAGAATTATAGGGTAAACCCTAGTTTTCTGTCAGCCGTGAGGTGAAATGCCGCTTCGAACCGGACGCAGCCTAGTCCGCGCCCTTGGCCAGTTCGTCGCAGACGGCCTCGGCGACCGCGTCGCGCCGATGGCCTTCGAAAAAGCTCCAGATCATCTCGCTGGCGTCCGGCCCCGTCGCCGAATGGAACGGCACCGTGTCGTCGCCGCCGCTCCATGCGTGATCGAGGTTCGCCACACGGCACAGCCGTACCGCGCACTCGCCCCGGCGCCCATAGTCGTGCACGACGTACCCGTCGCGCGCCGTTTCCCGCGACCGGACGCCCGGTCGCACGCCCTCCGCGTCGGCGAGACCGTTAAGCCACAGGAACTGCGCCGCGAGCTGCCCGGCGTTGACCGGCGCGACGACGGCGTCGTCGTCGCCCTGCACGACGATCGCGGGCATGCCCGGATGCGCCTCGTCGCCGAGCTGCCGCGCGAGCAGTTCGGCCGGATCGTGATGAAGCCCGCGCCGCATGACGTCGAGCGCCGTGACACCCGAACGCGCCTCGCCGAACGCCGGCCCCGAATGCAGCGCGACGGCCGCAAAGCGCTCGGGCGCGCGAACGGCCAGCAGCGCCGCGAGGCCGGCCCCCGCCGAAAGCCCCACGAGATAGACGCGCGAAACGTCGAAGCCGTACTCGTCGACGAGCGCATCGACGAGCGAGACCACTGCCGCCGCTTCGCCGCCGCCGGCCTCGTCGCGTGCGTCGTACCAGTGCCAGCACTGGTGCGGGTGGGCGAATTCTGACTGCTCGGGATAGACCACCGCGAAGCCGTGCCGGTCGGCGAGCAGGTTCATGCGCGTGCCTTCGGCGAACGAGTCCATCGACTGTTTGCAGCCGTGCAGCATGACGACGAGCGGCAACCCCGCCGTGTCGCGGCCCGCCGGCAGGTAGAGGCCGTGGTGCAGTTTGCGCGACGCGCGCCGTGCCGTGGCCGGCACGATGTATTCGGCGCGGCGCCACTCGCCGGCCGCCCAGGCCGCCGCACGCGGACCCACGCGCGATTCGCGCGGGGGCGTCGCCGCACGCGGCGCAAAAGCGGATGCCGGAGTGACTGACGCACCAGGCGCGGCAGTCTTGCCGGGCGCGTGGGACGTCTGGCCTGGCCCGGTCGTCCCCGCCGTTTCGTTGCGCTCGCCCCGCCAAACGGGTGGGAGATGCGGCGCGTGTCGGGCTGCCTCGTGCATCGCCGCGCGGGCAGCCCGGCTCTGGATGGCGAGCAGACGTCGCACGCCACCGGCCCACAGCTTCGTCAAACGTTTCGTCATCATCGGCCTCGTAAAAGGGGGTCGGGTACAGTGCGGCATTCCACCGCGCCGGACCATTGTGCATTGCACCATACCACCAAACGCACGAGGCTGCTAAACGTTACACACGAAGCCCGCCGGACCATCGTGCGGCGCATCCAGCGGCCGGACGCGGCAAGCGCCACGGCGTCCGGCGCGCGCCGCTATACTGGAAATCTATGCAATACGCGTGTCCGCCCACCCGGCCTCTCGCGCGTTGTTAACTGGACACATCTCTCTCCAATGCGAAACCGCCGCAACCGCGGCGCTGACTGATGCCAGAAATACCCCTTCACCTCTGGTATGGAATCACGAGCCTCGGCGGCGCAGGCCTCACGCTGCCGCTCGCGCTCGCGATCGCCCTCTGGCTCGCTACCGGCTATTCCTGGCGCATGGCGGCGAGCTGGCTGCTGCTGCTCGGCGCATCAGTCGGCCTCGTGACGATCACGAAGGTCGCATTCCTCGGCTGGGGCGTAGGTGTGCGCAATATCGATTTCACCGGCGTCAGCGGCCACGCCATGCTCTCCTCGGCCGTCTATCCGGTTGCGTTTTTCCTGATGCTGCAAGGCGCACGCACATCGATGCGGATCGTCGGCGTGCTCGTCGGGGTTGCCGTGGGTGTCGCGGTGGGATGCTCGCGCGTCGTGCTGGACGCGCACTCGCCGTCCGAGGCCATCACCGGCTGTGTGGTCGGCGCGCTGACGGCGCTCGTGTTCGTCCGCTACTGGTGGGATGCGCAGTCGGGCCGTGTGTCGGCGGCGGTGGTCACGCTGAGTCTCGCGGCGCTGACGTTCGCGCTGCACGACGTGCGCGTGCCGACGCACCGGTGGGTCACGAATATCGCGCTCACGGTCTCGGGCCACGAGCAGCCGTACGTGCGCGCACGCTGGAAGGCCAACCGGACGACGCGTTCACCGGGCTCGCCGGTCTCGCAGCCGCGCCACACAGCGGCGCTGTCCGCGCAGCGTCCCGTCTGACGTCGGCACTCAGCCGTTCAACCGCTCACGCCCAGAATCACGCTCGACGCCTTGAAGACGGCCGTCGCCGGTACGCCCTCGGCGAGGCCGAGCGCATCGACGCCCGCATCGGTGACGATGGCCGCGACGACCGTGCCGCCCGGCAGGTCGAGCGTCACCTCCGCGTTCACCGCGCCGCGCCGCACGCGCGCGACCACGCCCGCGAGGCGGTTGCGCGCCGAGAGCCGCGCGGCGGCCTCTTCCTGGGCGACCAGCACGACCGACGACGCCTTCACGAGCGCGACGGCGGGCGCGCCGACGGCCAGCCCGAGCGTCTCCGTACTTTCGCGCGTCACGACCGCCACCACCGTCTGACCGCCCGGCAGCGCGATCGATATCTCGTCGTTCACCTCGCCGCACACGATCGCCGACACGGTCCCGTAAAGCTGATTGCGCGCGCTCGTGCGCAAGGCGAAACGGCCGAGCAGCGCCCAGTCGCTGTCGAACGCCTGCGCGGAATCCGTGCCGCCGAGCCCGCTTGCCGCGGCCGCCGCGCGTTCGAGGAAGCGCCGATGCTCGCGCTCGATCGCGCGCCAGGTATCGATGAGGCGCAGCGCGCGCGGCGTGAGCGTCGTGCCGCCGCCGCCCTTGCCGCCCGTCGCGCGCTCGACGAGCGGAACGCCTGCGAGATTGTTCATCGCGTCGATGGCGTCCCAGGCACCCTTGTAGCTCATGCCGACCGCCTTCGCGGCGCGCGTGATCGAGCCGGTGTCGCCGATCGCGGCGAGGAGCGCGATGCGCGCGGCGCCGCCGAGCATCTGCTGCCCGGACTGAATCCAGACCGAGCCGCCGACGCCGAGTTCGGGTGCGGCAGCGCCGGCGTCCGGGGAGGACTGGGAAGATGGGTTCATCGCGGCGTGGTGCAAAGCGGGTGAAGGATCAGGCGTTCGATTATAGAGAGGCAAGTCACCGGTGCATGTGACGCATCAACCGCCGGTAACTTTCGGCGCGCGCAGTTCGCGCAGCAGCCGCTCGCCTTCTCTCGCGGTGTAGCGCTTGACGGCTTCGCACCAGCCGCGCGCGAAGCCGAGCTGATACGGCTCGACTTCCATCATCTGGAGAAAGCGCAGCGCGACCGCCGCGTCGTTGCCGTCGCCGAGAACGGCCTGCAGCCGCGCGAGCAGACGTATCGTTTCCAGTCGCGTGCGGCGCGAGGTGACCGATTCGAAGAACTCCAGCGTGTAGCGCAGATATTTTGCGTTGATCCGCGCGAGATGGCGGCTCGCCTCGTCGATCGCCGTGAGCTTCTGCGTCGCGGCGAGGCGCTTGTGATAGCGCTGCAACCGCTTCTTCGCATGCGCGTGCAGCGAGCGGGCGTGCTCGCCGTCCGCGCGAACGCGCCGCGCGAGCGCCGCCAGCCATTGCAGCCACGCCAGCGCGACGTGCGCGTAACGCGGCGAAGCCAGCGCCGCACCCACCCGCTCGCGCGCCGAGCGCCGCGCCGCTTCGGCCTCTTTGCGCACGGCGTCCCAGCGCGCCGCGTCGGTGTCGGCGGCGGCGAGCGCGGGCAACGTCGATTCGACGAAGACATCGAGATCGCGCGCGTCACCGAGCAGGCCGCCCAGCCACTTCAGATCCGGCTTGATGCGCGTGGCCCACGTCTCGTCCTGCCAGTGCGAAAAGATCCGCATCGCGGTGCGCAGCCGCCGCTGCGCGACGCGCATCTGATGGATGAACTCGGTTTTGACCGAGTCGCGCGCGGCCGCATCGTTGCCGAACCACTGCGCGCTGATGTTGCGGCCGATCGCGACGAGCGCGGCGTCGGCGGTGCTCACGCCGCCGAGATTGATGGGTTCGGCACGTACCGCGTCGTCCTCGCCGGCGAGGCGGCCGGCCGACGCGCGGTCGATCGCATCGGTCATCCGGACGAACACGGGCAGACCGGCAGGCGCCGCATCGACGAGGTCGTGCGCGCAGGCGAACAGCGTATCCACGATCGGTGCCGCGTCGGCCCCTTCGGGCCACGGCACACGCACGCGAAGCTCGTGCAGCCGGCCGGTTTCGTGAGTCCCGGCGCCCGCATGACCCGGATCGTGAAGACCGGCGTCCAGCACGAGTTCGGCGTCGATGCCGTCCCGCGTCCACCGCCAGCGGCTGCGCTCGCCGCGCAGTTCGGCGGACGGTTCGGGCACGCCCGCCGTGGCCAGCGCTTCGCGAAACGGCTCGGGTGCCGCGTCGAACAATGAGGTGGCGAAACCGCCCGCATCGAGCGGCGCCTCGAAGACGGACGTGAGCGTCGTGATGCCCGGCGTCGCGGCCTCACGCGTCGACACCCGCACCTGTTGCCGATCGCCGCGGATCTCGACGGCGACGCGCCAGCCCGCGCGCGTCAGTGCGCCGTCGCGATCGAACATCACCGTGGTCACGCGCCCGCTTTCATCGGACAGCGCGACGAGTTGCGGCAGCGCCGCCGTGAGTGCCCCCGCAAAAGCCGACGCGTTCGCGTCGCGGCCGGGCCTAACGTCGGAAGCCCCGTCACGCGGCGCGGGAGAAACGATTTCCAGCACGATTTCGAGGACACGAACCATGAACGCTCCAGGAACGTAAGAACGGGCGAAACAAGGCGTGGAAAAGCCGAAACGGTATGAGGCCGAGATACTGGCCCCAATAGTATAGGATCGCCTGACAGAGCCCGAGTGTGCCGCGCGCACATGACGCGCATTCACCGCTCCCTACCGGTGCATCTTGACTATTATCAAGTCAGCAACCAGACGGCAGTGAAAGAATGCCTACAGCATTGTTCCGATAAATCTGACATGTGCAAGGAGCGTTGAGTGTTTCCTGAATACAGAGACCTGATTACTCGCCTCAAAACCGAGGACGACCATTTCGCACGGATCTTCGACCGCCATAACGATCTGGACCAGCAGATCAGGAACATGGAATCGGGTCTCGTGCCGGCCAACGGCGTGACGATCGAGAACCTGAAGAAAGAGAAGCTTCAGTTGAAGGACTCGCTGTACCAGATCCTCCGCAAAGCCTCGGATGCCTGAGTTTCGACATGCGCCGGAACACGGCGCATGCATGACCCGACCGCTGCGAGCGCACGAACGTGCGCTCGCGCGGTTTTGCTTTTGTACGCCGCCAGCGGGGCTGCTGGCGAGTTAGCGGGTGCGGCGGCGGGGCCGTCCGCCGTGCCAGTATCAACGAAGTGGCCGGGGTGCCTCCCTGCTCCCGGCCTTCGCACAATTTAAAAAAAATACCTATGCCAAAACTTGTCCCGGAAGAGTCATCGTCCTCGTCCTCCGCCAATGAACCCGGCTCCGCGCGCGCGCACCACCACGCCGGCCCGGGCGCGAGGCTCACGCCCGTCACGACACAAAGCGCCGAACGGGGCACGGTCGCCGATGCCGTCGAAGCCGCCACGCAGGTCAACGCAGGCTCGATGCGCGATGTCGTCTCTGCGGACAGCACCGCGACGCAACCGCCCTCGTCGGTGCTCGAGTCGATTGCGGCGCTGATGAAAGGCATGTCGCCGGACGAAGCCACGCAACTGCGCAGTCTGATTCTGGCGGGCAATCCCGGCGACTTGCTCAATGGCGGTTCGCGTCACCCCGACGACGAACTCGCGTCAGGCTGGCGCGAAGGCAGCTATCCGTACCGCAACCTGATGTCGCGCCGCGCGTACGAACGGCAGAAATACCGCCTGCAGGTCGAGCTGCTCAAGCTGCAGGCGTGGGTGCGCGAGACCGGCCAGCGCGTGGTCATCCTGTTCGAGGGCCGCGACGCCGCCGGCAAGGGCGGCACCATCAAGCGCTTCATGGAACACCTGAACCCGCGCGGCGCGCGCGTCGTCGCGCTGGAGAAACCGACCGAGGTCGAACGCGGCCAGTGGTACTTCCAGCGCTATGTGCAGCATCTGCCGTCGGCGGGCGAGATCGTGCTGTTCGACCGCTCCTGGTACAACCGCGCCGGTGTCGAACGCGTGATGGGTTTCTGCACGTCGTCCGAGTACGCCGAGTTCATGCAGCACGCGCCGGAATTCGAGCGCCAGTTGATCCGCAGCGGCATCCATCTGGTCAAGTTCTGGTTCTCGGTGAGCCGCGACGAGCAGCGCCGCCGCTTCAAGGAGCGCAAGGTTCATCCGCTCAAGCAGTGGAAGCTGAGCCCCGTCGACCTCGCGTCGCTCGACAAGTGGGACGACTACACGGCCGCCAAGGAAGCGATGTTCTCGCGGACCGACACCGCCGACGCGCCGTGGACCGTGGTCCGCGCGGACTGCAAGAAGCGCGCGCGCCTGAACGCGATGCGCTACGTGCTGCACAAGGTGCCCTACGCGAGCCGCGACATCAAGGCGATCGGCCCCGTCGATCCGCTGCTCGTGAGCCGCGCGCTGTAAAGCGCGCAAGCGCCGCCTATGACGGCGCCTGGCTCTGCCCGGAACCGGACACGAACGACAACAACCCGTTGCCCGGCAATATCGTGTCGAAGAGCGTCACCATCGCGGGGACGACGCTCACGCCGTCCGGTCAGGGCGCGAGCCCGATGGTGCTGAACCTGTACGCGACGCTCAACGCGTCCGCGTCTACGCCGATCTATTCGAACGGCGCGAACGACGCGAACGGCCTCCTGGCCGGTCTGCCCAGCAATACGAGCAACGGCGTCGCCGTGCAAAGCGCGATGATGTCCCTGCCGGTTTCTTCGACGAACATCTACTACCTCGACGAAGTGAACGGCAACGGCTTCTTCGTCGAAGGTCTTTGCGTCAAGCAATGAGGCTTGCTGCGGGAGGGCTCGCGATGAGCGAGCCCTCCCGCAGTCCATAAGCGGCCTCAAAAGCGGCACGCCAACCGGGGGCATACCCGCACGACGCCGTTAAAAGAAGCTCAACGCTTCTTTTAACGGGGCGTCGATTCCCATGGTTTCCTTCGTCATCCGGATCGCGGCATGCGGCTTGCTTCCGCGCTCGTTTCCGCCCGGCGCCGACATCGACAGGAGACGCACCATGGCGATTCAAAAGATCACACCTTTTCTCTGGTACGCGCAAGAAGCCGAGGAAGCCGCCGCCTTCTACGCGAACATCTTTCCGGACTCTCGCATCGTTCGCGTGACGGCCGTGCCGGGCGCCGGCTCCACGAAGGTCGTCGAGTTCGTTCTGTTCGGACAGCCGTTCTTCGCGATGAGCGCCGGGCGACTCGATTCGTTCAATCACGCCATCTCTCTCATGGTCGATTGCACCGATCAGGAAGAACTCGACCACTACTGGAACGCGCTGCTCGCGGACGGCGGCTCGCCCGACGAGTGCGGCTGGCTGAGAGACCGCTTCGGCGTGTCGTGGCAGATCGTGCCGGATGATCTCATACGGATGGTCGCCGACCCGGACGCAGCAAAGGCCAGGCGCGTCGCCGAAGCCATGATGCGGATGGTGAAGTTCGATATCGCCGCGTTGAGAGCCGCTTATTCGGGGACGACGGGATAACGAACGTCGTTCGCTCAGGGGCCGTCCCGACCTCGGGGTCCTTGACAAAGCCGGTCGTCATATCTGGTTTACTGGAATCTCCATCCATTAAACTGGAGTACATGAACGTTCACGACACCATCGCGCGACGCGTTCGCGATCTGCGCGACGCCAGGGGCTGGTCGCTGGACACGCTCGCCGAGCGCAGTCCAGCAAGCCGCTCCAACATCTCGCTGATCGAGCGCGGACAAAGCAGTCCGACCGCCGTCGTTCTCGACAAGCTCGCCACCGCATTCGGCGTTTCATTGGCTTCGCTCTTCGAACAAACGGAAAGCGCCCCGTCCGAGGCGCCATCGCCGCATTGTTCCTCGCGCGATCAGCCGGTCTGGTCCGATCCGGCGACCGGCTATGTCCGGCGCAACCTGTCGCCGCCCGCCTGGTCGCCCATACAGTTGGTGGAGGTGGAGTTTCCATCGGGAAAACAGGTCGCTTATGAAACGGAGCAGCGCGACGCCGATATCTACCAGCAGATCTGGGTGATCGAAGGCGCCGTGGATTCTGACTCACGCTTCCAGGGCGCCGGCGTTCACCAGTCGATACGACATGTCGGTGAAATATCGCCGGACCACGGTGTGGGTGCCCGGCGATCACGGCGTGCTGCAATTGCGCGTCAACGACTCAGCGCAACCGCGTCGGCACCCGCCGGTATCCGCATCGGCGCCGCGGGATCGGTCACTGCGCGCCACACCGCCTCGGCGACATCGCGCGCGTGCGTAACGGGCGTGGCGGTGTCCCGCACCGCGTCGAATATGCGCTGCGTGAAGTCGGCATACGCATCAGGCACGCTGTCCGCCATCAACCGGCGAGCGTTATCGCCGAAGCTCGTGTCGGGAGCGCGCCCCGGCAGCACGAGCCGCACGCGCACATCGAAGGGCACCAGCTCCAGCGCAAGCGATTCCGTGAACGCATTCACCGCCGCCTTGCTGCCCGTATAGACCGACAACAGCGGCAACGGCCTCAGCGTCACGGTCGACGTCACATTCACGACGACGCCCGAGCGTCGCTTTCGAAACTGTGGCAGCACGGCCTGCGTCATCGCGATCGTGCCGAGCGTGTTGGTCTCGAAGACCTCGCGCGCGCTGGCGATCGCCATGCCTTCCAGCGGCGCCAGCAGGCCGACGCCCGCATTGTTGACCAGCGCATCGATCGGACCGGCCTCCTCGGCACAGCGGCGAATGCTCCCGGCATCGGTCACGTGCGCGGCGAGCGCCGCTTGTCGACGCTGGTCCAGCTCGTCGGCGACGAATCGCGCGCCGATCGCCCCGCGCGCGAAATCGTGATGGCCCGACTGCTTGAAGTGCTGCTGATCGAAGCGCTCCGGTCTACCGCGAACACGACCGCGTCGCCGGGTCTCGTGCGAGGGTTGGCCGATCCGAAACTTGCGACGGCGCTGCGCCGCATGCACGAGCTGCGCGGACCCGTGGAGCATCGCGCAGCTCGCGCGCGAAGCAGCGATGTCGCGTTCGGCCTTCTTCGAGCGCTTCACGCGCGCCATCGGCGCGGCCCCGATGGAATATTTGCTCGCCTGGCGCATGGCACTCGCGAGGCAGATGCTGAGGCGCCGGGAGTGCACGCTTGCGCAGATCGCCGGGCGAGTCGGCTACAGTTCGGTCAGCGCCTTCGGCGTGGCGTTCACGCGGCACGTCGGCATGCCGCCGGGGCGTTATTCGAAAAGCGAGACCGATGAAGCCAATATCGATTCACCCCGCCCCCCTCGCAATCCGATCCAGGAGGAAACAGCGTGAATAAACCCGATGCCCCGATCTTGCAGGTCCTCTCCGATTACAAAACTGCGGTATTCGAAAAAGACGTCGACGGCTTCGTCGCACTGTACGACCGGGACGTTTCGGTTTTCGACATGTGGGGCGTGTGGTCCTATAACGGCATTGCACCGTGGCGGGAAATGGTGACGCACTGGTTCGGCTCGCCAGGTACGGAACGCGTAATCGTGCATTTCCACGACGTAGAAACGATCGTCGCCGGGAGCTTGGCCGTTATTCACGCCTTCGTGACCTATAAAGCCGTTTCCGCGGATGGCGTGGATTTACGCTCGATGGATAATCGGCTGACCGTGACGCTCAGCGAGAACGGCGGCGCCTGGAAGATCGTCCACCAGCACACATCCTCTCCGATCGACCCCGCTACGGCGAACGTTATTTTCAAACGTTGATGACGCGCGGCCGGGGGGGCGCGAAAGCACGAAACCCCGGCCCGGCATTTCCGTCGCGATTTTCCACGATTCAATGACGTTGAAATCGCACGTCGAAATCCGTTATTTTTGTCTCGAATCATATATGCATTATTTTTATTTCAATTAGCATGTCATGACGTAATCAAACAAGCTGGATTTAAGTTATCGAATATTGGTTTTGATTGAAATCCATTTTTCCCGCCGATTTGAACCTGTATTTTTATCCCCACAAATCCGCTATTTCTCCACACCGGGTCGGTGACTGATGAATACACTGTTAACCAGCATGATCGCCATTCGATTCGTACGAGTGGCGAACATGCCGCGTTTGAATCCGATTTAACTCCTTCCGGATTTATGCATTTTCCGCCATTTCAATAGCGGGGAAAATCATTGGCACCCGATGGCGCCGGGCGTCATGCGATTGCGAACTAAAAACAGTACGGAAAAAAGCAACGGCCGACAAGCGGTCGCGACGGTTCTTCATTAACGGAGCCTCTCGAAACGACGAAAGGAAGCTGCGGCGTCGCGCCCAAACGCGCGGCGAATAGGGGGACGTAATCCTCCGTACTCACCTGGAGTCAACGAGCATGAAAAAGAAACTTCTGGCCGCGGGCCTGATGGGACTCTTTGCGGCAAGCGCGGCTCACGCACAGAGCAGCGTCACACTGTATGGGTCGCTCGACGCCGGTATCGTCTACGTGAACAACGTGGCCGGCAGCCACACGTGGCTGCAGGGCACGAGCGCGCTGTCGCCGACCTACTTCGGACTGCGTGGCGTCGAAGACCTGGGCGGCGGCCTCAAGGCGATCTTCGATCTGGAAAGCGGCTTCAACCTGAACAACGGCACGTTTGCGAACGACAGCACGATGTTCAACCGCAAGGCTTACGTCGGCTTGCAGAGCGATCAATACGGCGCGCTCACGCTGGGCCGCCAGTTCGATTCGGTGGTCGATTATCTCGGACCGCTCTCGTCATCGGGACAGAACGGCGACGTCCGGCTCGCCGGCCACCCGTTCAACAACGACAACGTCGCGGCGATTTTCTCGCTGAGCAACACGATCAAATACACCAGCGCGAACTATTCGGGCTTCCAGTTCGGCGGCCTGTATGGCTTCAGCAATTCACCCGACTTCGCAAACAACCGCTCGTGGAGCTTCGGCGCGTCGTATAACAACGGACCGCTCGACATCGGTGCCGCCTACCTGCAGATCAACAACAATCCGAATGTCGCGTTCAATACGGGCGGCACGCTCGACGAAGCGTCGGCAAACATCATCGCCGAAACGCAGCGCACGTATGGCGTCGGCGCCACCTATGCGTTCGGGCCGGCGAAGGTCGGACTGCTGTTCACGCGCTCGCAGTTTTTCAACCTCGGCGGAATAGCGGCCGGCGGCATCTCGCCGTCGATCACAACCGGGCAAGGGCTGAACATCAACAACTACGAGGTCAACGGCACGTACAGCCTGACCCCGGCGTTCGCGCTGCTCGGCTCGTACACGTTCTCGGACGGCAAATCGGGTGGCGGCTCGGTGACGGGCGGCAACCAGTTCCCGAAGTGGCATACGGTGCTGTTCGCGGGCGACTACGCATTCAGCCGCCGCACCGACGTGTATCTCGCCGCCGTCTACCAGCACGCGAGCGGCTCGCTCGGACTGAACCCCGACGGCACGTCGGCACCCAACGTCGCGGCGATCAACACGCTGCCGCCGTCGTCGACGCAGAACCAGGTGGCGGCGGCGCTCGGCTTGCGTCACCGCTTCTGAGCGTTTTGAGCGGCACGTCGCGCGACTGAAGATGAGGGGAGCTTCGGTCAAGCTCTCCTCGATTGCGTGGTATTCGCCGTGATTGCATCGACGGCGATCCCGGCGTGCGCTGCGTGCGCTGCGTGGTGCAGTTCGATATCGGGCTCATGCGAAGATCCCGCCAGGAACCCCGTTCGAACGAAGATCGAGCAAGATCGGCTAGGCGCATGCGCCCGCCATGAGCGACCATGTCGTCAATCGCACGATCCAGACCACGCCGATTCATGCCAGCCCATGCCGACCCACGCTGACGCCGCAACCGCATACACGAGGCGCTTCGACGCCACGCTCGCTTACATCGACGCAAACCTCGAAGGCGACCTGTCAGTGGACGCGCTGAGCCGCATCGCGAACTTCTCGAAGTTCCATTTTCATCGGCAATTCGCGGCCTATGTCGGCGTGCCGGTCGCGCGTTACGTGCAACTCATGCGCTTGCGCCGGGCCGCCCATCGCCTGGCATCGCACGCATCCTGCACGGTACTCGATGCAGCGCTCGACGCGGGCTTCGACAGCCCCGAAGCATTCAGCCGCGCGTTCAAGCGGTCATTCGGCATGGCGCCGGGCGCGTTCCGGCAGCATCCGAACTGGCAGATCTGGAGTGCGACTTTCGTCGTCCCTTACCTTTCGAGGAAACTGAACATGCAAGTGCAAATCGTCGATTTTTCCGCCACCCGTGTCGCGGCGCTCGAACACCGCGGGCCGATCGGGCTCATCAACGAAAGCGTGCGCCAGTTCATCGACTGGCGTAAGCAAAGCGGGCAATCTCCGCTGGCAACGAGCCGGACCTTTGGCATCCCGCGCAGCAATCCGGATACAACGCCGGGCGATGAATTCCGCTTCGACATCTGCGGAGAAATCGATGAGGCGGTCCGGCCGAATACGTTTGGCGTGCGCGAACTCGTCATTGCGGGCGGTCGATGCGCAGTGGTCCGGCATGTGGGCAATACCGATCATATCGGTGAAACCATCTACCCGATTTATCGCGACTGGCTTCCCGAGAGCGGAGAAGAACTGCGGGACCACCCGCTGTTTTTCCACTACCTGAGCGTCTTTCCCGACACGCCGCAGGATCAGTGGCAGACCGATATCTACGTTCCGCTGGTGTGAAAGGCGGGACCGGCGGCGGTAAGCAACGTTGTGTCCGCGAATGTTATTTGTGCGGCATCGCTGAAAGGCTCGTCGCGACGAAGTCACATCGTTTCACATCGCCGATGCGCGTCGAGCATCGTTGATCCCAGGTGCAAACGCCCGCAGCTTGCCCGGGCCGTTGCAGCCCGGGCTTTCAAATCGCACGATCGATTCCGCGCGACTTTTATCGACGTTACTTGCTTGCGGGGCTCTTCACCGCGCATTTCCCGACGATGCTCTCCCCGTCGCTGAACCTGAACGTGACGGGAATCGTCGAGCCGACCGTCAGCGGCTGCTTTTCCTTCTCGAACATCACGTGATACCCGCCCGGCGCGAATGCGAGTGTCCCGTTGGCCGGGACAGTCACCTTGTCGACCATGGCCATCTTCGCCGTGCTCCCGGTAGTCTGCGTCTGATGCAGCATGGCCATGCCGAACGCATCCGTGCTGACGCTATCGAGATCGATGGGCTTGTCGCTCATGTTCATCAGTTTGAAGTAGCCGCCGGACGGCACGTCGCCCGGCATCGAGCGGATCCAGCAGTCGGACACCATCATGGCGCCCGACGAAGCAGCGAAAGCGGTTAGCGAAGCAGCCGCGAGCGGCAGCGCGATAGCCAGACGGAAGAAGGGGTGGTGCATGGCATAACCTCCTGTTCTGCGTTACGGAAAATATGATAGGTCGGCGGGACGTAAGCCGCCGCACCGGGGCGCGGGTCGATCGTCATACCGGTAGCGTGTCCACATGACGGCTCCGCTATCCGCACGTTGGCACCGTACGGCCCCGGCACCGCAGGCAGCACGACCCGGACAACGACGAGCGGATCCGCCGTTACTTCACCGTGAACGTGTAGTGCCCCTGCGTGCGATGCCCGTCCGCAGCGACCGCGACCCACGAGACGGTGTAGACACCCGCGGCCAGCGGGTTCAAAGCCACCGACATGCGTTTGCTGTTTGACGCATCGACAACGGCCTTGCCGCTGGTGACAGCATTGCCGTGTGCGTCCGCGACGGTGATCGAGCTGAATGCGGGCTCAAGTCCGTCGTCGAAATCGATCACGACGTTCTTCTGCGAGGTCGTGACGGTCGCCCCGGCTGCGGGCGCCTGGTGGGTCGGGTAAGCGTGTGCCTGCGCCAATTGGCAGTTGACGATCATCAGCGCGGCAACGGCGGCGCGCGCGGTCGCGTGCAGTTTCATGAGAGGGTCCTCGCGGGTCAGAACAGCGGTTTGCCGAGCGTTTTCGGCGCAATATCGTCAAAGAAAAGATGGGCCTGTACCAGGATGCCCACATGCGAACCGCTCGCGCTGTTAATCGGTATCTGGGCTTCGATACCGAACTGGCCATAGCGGTTGATCCAGATGAATCCCGGATTGATCGTGCCGGTGGTTTGCCCCTGGCTTCTCGACAACGGCACCTCGACGACAGGGACAATGTTCGACAGCGGCTGCGGCAGACCGAAATCGTGCACCTGCTGCTGCAGATACGGCAGGCTGTACTGGACCGTGAATCCGTAATCGAAGGAATTGGGCTGCCCCGAACCGGTGGTCAAGGAAGGCCCGGCTTCGGCGGTAATGGCAACGGGTCGCAGATAAGCCAGTGAGTCAGGCAGATCGCCCATGCCCTTGCCTACGTAGATCGTCGGCGAGATGGCCGAAAAGCTGTTCGCAATCGCGTGGCTGCCGGTTCCACCCAGTTCCGCGTGCACGCCCACCGACGTCATGAATTCGTGCGGGGCGTTCACATACAGCAGATATTTAAGGCCGACCCCAAAATTGTCGAAGCCGCGGGCGGACGGATTGTTTTGCGTGACGTAAGCGCCGTCGACAGACAGCGCAAGCCTCGACGTGATCAGCTTGTCGTATTCGAAGCTGAACGTATTGATGCTCTGGTCGCCGTTGTCTCCAGGCGCGCGCATATGGCCGTATTCGAAGTTGGCTTCATCGCCGACACCGGGATCGTCGACGGCCATCGTTGACGGAAAGACGCGGTCGCCCGCAACGGCGTGCGCAGCGGCCGGTGATGAGGCGAGCAGGAGCGCGGTTATGGCGAAAGAAATAGATGCTGCCGCAAAGAAGGGTTTGCCGCGGCGGAACGAGGCTTTATTCATGTTTCATCCGTCGATTGAGGGGGGCGTCACGCCACCGCGGCTGTGCGAACAGGCGCGGCGACGCATGGCGATGCGTTCGTGCATCACATCGCCAGCAAGGCTCAACTCAGAATGAAACGGGAGGCGCGCGCGGCTGCGCGGACGCGAGCGGTTCGACGCGGCGCACGCTTTCGAACCGTGTTGCAACCCGATGCTGGATGGCCCAGACCGTGGCCGCAAAGGCAGGCTGGACGCTGGGCATCACGGGCGTGTGCGCAAGCAGGTTGCAGTAGCCGCAAGCCTGCCAGTGACCCGCCAGCGGGTAAGGGGTGTGCTCGCTGCCCGACGCATTGCCGGACATTGAATGTTCGGGGCACATCGAGGCGGGATGGCGGCCCGCCTCATGGTGGTCGGCGAGAGCGTGCGAAACCGTCGGCGCGAGCATTGCCATCAGGATTGCCAGCAATCCCAACAAGCAGCCCAATTTCCGGCAGAAACCCCTCAGCATATGTCCGACAATTTAATTACAGCGTAGTAGATATTAGTGCCGCGCCATTATGCCATGCGTTATTCCCCGACTCGGTCCATGGACATTTTGTCGCTTTACCAGAAGTCTCAAGCCTGCACGCAGTGAGACGCTCGTCAGCCCCCGCCCGGCTGGCGCAAACGCGTCGCGCCGGGACAGTTGGCTTCCGTCCCGGCACGGCCATCACGAGACCTTCGACATTGCCACCTGGATCGCCGACAATCAGGTTGGTAATCAGGCTGTCAATCGCGTAAAGGAATCGACCATGGCGACGTGTCGATCGAACTGTACGCACCACAAGGTTCAGACACACAGTCGCCGCATACGCGCGATGAGCTTTACATCATTGCTTCCGGTTCGGGCACATTCCGTCGCGCGGATCGTGTGTGCGATTTTAAAACCGGCGATTTGCTTTTCGTCCCGGCTCACGAAGAGCACCGCTTTGAAAGCTTTAGTGACGACTTCAGAACCTGGGTAATATTTTTCGGCCCGGCGGGTGGTGCTCGCGTGTGAAAGGATGTGCGCTCGCCAATCTCGTCCGGCTAATCTGGAAATCAACATGAAACGACTGTTACTCGCGGCGCTCGCGGCCGCCTCCTTCGCAACCTGCGCTCATGCGCAAAGCAATGCGCCCGACTCGCTCGCCACATCCTCGGGCCCACTGCAATTCGTGCGTGAAGACCGCGGTTTCGTGGCCATGCTCGACAACGAAGTTCTCGATCGCTTCGACGCGAAGACGCTCGACCATTTCGACGAAGTCGGCCACGACAACGCGACTATTACGCGCATGCTTGTGCAGACCGCTTACGGCCCCGTGCTGTACGACTTTCGCCGCCATCCGCCGCTCGTGCAACACGCGAATGCGCGCATAACGGTCAAGCGCGCATTCTGGCAGCCCGATGAAGTCGTGATGCAAGGGCCGGACGGCTGGTTCCGTTTCAAGAGCGGCACGCTGACAAAGCTGCAATCCTCGACGACGACGTACCACTGATCGCCCCCATCCCAAGGCACTTCAGCGCCCTACCCGGCGGCACGTCCAGCATGCAGGCGCCTGCATGCGTGATTCGCTGCCGCATTTACAGCACTGCCACCGCCTCGACTTCGACTTTCAAACCGAAATGCAGCGGACCCGTGGGAACGACGGATCTCGAAGGACGCGCCGCGCCGACCCAACGTGCGTACAGGCTGTCGAACAATGACTGGGGCGAGATGCCGGCGACCGAAACCGAGCGGTGCGTTGACCTTCAACGTGCCGACCAGTCCTCCATGACGAATTCGCAGATCATCCAGCAGCGTGTCGAATTGCCGGATCAATTCCGATCCACGCAGGCACAGCAGCGCGCCGTCTTCCGTGAAGATCAGCTTGCGCGCGGCAGCAGCGAGGCTGCCGTTCCGCTGGATTGCAAGGAGGAAACGGATATCGGCGGAATCGGTCATTTCAGTGGCGCCAGGCTCATGAGTCAGCGGAGTCGGTTTTTTCGTCCGGGTCGCGCAGGTACCTTCGAAGTGCATTCGCGACATCGTGGAAACGATACAGGTCTCCCGTATCGCTAACAGGACGGACACCCGCCACTGAAACCCGCCCGGCCAATGGCGGCAACGCACCGTCCCGGCCTCGTGACTCGAACCTGGCCGGCGACGCACCACCGATCACGCGCGTACGCCTTTGCCGCTCTCCCGCCACGCCTCTCCCGCCGGAGATGGGCTTTAAAGGGAAGCCGCGGACGACACCTCACGTTGCGCCTGACCGTGCGGTCTTCAGCGCTTTGGTCCACCACAGCAGGTCGTCGATCATGCGTTCGGCGCCGGCATCCAGTGCGCTCAGGTGCGAGGTGACGTCCTGGCCATGAAAATGCGCGGACATCGCCGCAGCCGGAACGTGGACGGCCGACCGGATCGGTGCAAGCTGCATTTCGATCGCGATCTCGCGCAGTTGCTCGATTGCACGCGCGCCGCCGACGCCACCGTAGCCGACAAAGGTAACCGCCTTGCGGTTCCATTCCGGATAGACCCAGTCGATCGCATTCTTCAGCACCGCCGATGGTCCGTGGTTGTACTCGGGCGTAACGATGATGAAGCCATCGGACGCCGCGATCGCCTCGGTCCAGCGCTTCATGACCTCGTGATCGTAGGCCGCGCGGCCCGGCATCGCGGGCGGGGCCGGCGAGTCGAAGAACGGCATCGGATAGTCCCTGAGGTCGAGCAGGCGCGCGTCCACATCTTCGCGCTTCTTCAGATGGTCGAAAATCCAGCGCGCGGGTTTCTCGCCGAACCGTCCCTGACGAATGCTGCCAATGATGACTGAAATGACGTTCATGATGTTCTCCGGGTATTCGTGTTTTCAAAGATGAAGGATCCGCTCAGGTATCCGTAGCGGTTTGGGTTTGCGCGTAATGGAAAAAATATCCCGCGAACACCGTGAGCCACGGAATCCAGTATGAGCACGAAAAACGCCTCACACCAGATAGTAGAACCGGATTGCATCCGTCCATTAATGGAGCAATGGCATTGCTCGATCTGAACGATCTGGCGATGTTCGTTCAGGTCGTCCGCATCGGCAGTCCGAGGCGGCACGGCGTTTGCGCATGCCGCGCCAACACGCTGAGCCGTCGCATCGATCAACTCGAAGTGCAGCCCGGCACGCAAGCTCGCACCGGGCACGAAAGGTCAGACCCTGTTCGAATTCTTTCGCACGGAATGGCTGGTCGGGTTCTATGCGCGCTATCCGAACATCAGCATCGACTTCGTGCTGGACGATTCGCCGTCCGATCTGGCCTTGCGCATAGGTATCGAGACCCGTGGCGGCTTCAGGGTGCGCCGGGTGCGATGGTCCTCGCGGCGAGTCCGGTCTACATTGCGAGAACGGGGCTTTAAAGCAGTCTGGAACGGTGCGGCGAAACCAGCGAAACCGATAGGGCGTCCGCAAATTTTTTCAACGCCCCGGTCCGTCAACACACACCCCGCGCGTCATTGTAATGACGGCCCGATGTAATTCGGCCGCCTCAACCCCATGACGGAGGCTCATATGCAATACCTGTTGATGATCTATTCGGAAGAAGACCGCTGGAGCCAGATGACCGCCAGCGAGCGGCAGCAAGGCGTCGCCGCGTATCAGGCGTACACCGGATCGCTGAAAAAAGCGGACGCGCTTCAGGGCGCCAACCGGCTGCAGCACACGAACACGGCCACCACGGTGCGGCTCGTGGACGGCAAGCCGCAGGTGCTCGACGGACCGTTCTCCGATTCGAAAGAGCAGCTCGCGGGCTACTACCTGATCGACGTGCCCAACCTGGACGCGGCGATTACGTGGGCGTCGCGTTGTCCCGGCGCGGCGCACGGCATCATGGAAGTGCGCCCGGTCTGGACCGCTCCCTACGATGCGCCCTCCGCTGCATGAATCCGTCCGGCGGCGACCGTGACGCTTGCGGCGCCGCGCATTCGATTGCCGAGGCGGTCGCTCGCCGCAGCTACGGCAAGCTCGTCGCACTGCTCGCGATGCGTACGCGCGACGTCGCCGCGGCCGAGGACGCGCTCGCCGACGCGTTCGCGGCAGCGCTCGCGGACTGGCCGGAGCACGGCTGCCCCGCGAATCCCGAAGCGTGGCTGATGACGGTTGCGCGCCGTCGAGCGATCGACGGCGCGCGCCGTCGCCATGTCGGGGACGAAGTGGCGAACCAGCTCGCGATCCTCGCCGGCGAAATCGACGAACGTGAAGCCGGCGCGTTGCCCGACCGGCGGCTTGCGCTGCTGTTCGCGTGCACGCACCCCGCGCTCGAAGCCGCGATTCGCACGCCGCTGATGCTGCAAGTGGTGCTCGGACTCGAAGCGAAGACGATTGCGTCCGCGTTCCTGATGTCGCCCGCCGCGATGACCAAGCGCCTTGTACGGGCGAAGCACAAAATCCGCGAAGCGGGCATTCCGTTCAGCGTGCCCGAGCGCGAGGAATTGCCGCGCCGGCTCGATGCCGTGCTGGAAGCGGTCTATGCGGCGTATGCGGAGGGGTGGACGGACCCGGCCGGCAGCGATGCCATGCGGCGCGATCTCGCCAGCGAAGCGCTGTATCTCGCCCACATGCTCGTCGATCTTCTGCCCGGTGAGCCGGAGACGCTTGGCCTGCTCGCGCTGATGCTGTACGCGCATGCGCGGCGCGATGCACGACGCAATGCGGCCGGCGACTATGTTCCGCTCTCGGCTCAGGACCCGGCGACATGGAACGCGACGATGATCGACGCAGCCGACGCACTGCTGCGGCGCGCGAGCGCGTTCAACGCCATCGGGCGCTTTCAGCTGGAGGCCGCGTTGCAGTCGGCGCACGTGCACCGCTGCCGGACACATCGCGCGAACTGGGACGAGATCGTGCAGCTCTACGATGCGCTGCTCGCGATTGCGGCGTCGCCGGTGGTGGCGGTGAATCGCGCGATTGCGCTGGCGGAACGGGACGGCCCGCAGGCGGCGCTCGACGCGCTCGAACCGTATGCAAACGATCCGCGGCTGGCCGACTACCAGCCTTATTGGGCCGCGCGCGCCGATCTGCTCGCGCGCTCGGGTGCGACGGCAGAAGCGCTCGGTGCGTACGATCTCGCGATCGGCCTCGAACGCGATCCGGCCGTGCGAAGGTTTTTGCAAATCAGGCGCACGGAGTTGGCATCGGCGGGCCGCTAGCCTCCATCGTCCGTCACAGAATTGACATGCACTCCCGTCTCATCGCATCCATCAACCGCCAGGTCACGGTCGCGGCCTGGCGGTCCAGTTTACCTGCCGCAGCGAGCAGGCACGCCCCGGTGCAATAGCTCCATACACGCGATGCCTTCGGCACACGCGCGAGCATCGCAACCAGCCGATCATTCACTCCCGCGGCTTTTTCCACGTGCTCAGCCTGAAGCGTCAGCCCCGGAAGCCGCTTTGGTGCGCCGTAAAATGAGTTTACAAGCGACAATCGCGGACAGCCTCTGGTGACTGATGAGTTAGCTATTTTTTTTAAGCTTCTGGAGCTCGCCAATGACGGTTCGTAAAGCGCGTCTATAGCGAAATAGATCACCAAAGGACAGGCACACATTGTGTGTGAGTTTTGCATCATGGACGCCGGCTTTGATAAGGATTTCGTTCGCCGACTCGTTTATTTTCCCTTCGTTATGAACCACTGCATTTCGGAGAGCGCAAAGCTCGAGTACTCCGTTTGCCGCCCAGGCGTACTTCTCATCAATTTTTGATTTTACCCATTCAGCTTTGCTTGTCAGGTAATTGGGAGGGCTCACCCCCGCCTCCGCAATTAATTTGGCGAGGCACTCGTCCGCAAGAACAGCAAGATTTACGAACAGGATTTTGACGATGTTTTCGGAAAGAATGCCGAAGACTTCTTCGTGCTCCTTCCCGTCCAGGTTTATTGAGCCGTCCCGAAACTCTTTCATGGGCAGCGATGACGTAAACCCAAGGTCAGACTGAATCCATTGCTCTGCCGCCGACAGGCTATCAACAAGCGTGGTGAGATTTCCAAATTTTATTGAATTGGCGATGTGCAATGAATGAGCAACTCCATAGACAGTTTGGGACCATTGACGCATTGAGTTTTCGATGTCCATGCCGCTTCGTTGTTGGGTTGATAATGGTTAGAAACGTATCGATGAAGAAGGGGAGGTGTTGGGTGATGCGAGCTACCCAGTATACGGATTTTTAGTGGAAGTGAGTTGCGACTTGCAGTGCTGTCATTTGAAGGGCTGCTCCAGGCGGGATGGTCGACAGACTGATAGCGACAAACGGCTTCGAGATGGGGTGGGCACGTGCGGGCGCCCATTCCGAAAGTTCGATCAGAATACTTCCCTCCTGAGCGAGATTCCCGGAGACACAACATCAATACGATGTAGCGTGCGACTGGATAAGGAGTATTGGCACAAAATTCACAAGTGCGATACCACAAAGTTCAGCGGAAGCGAAAACGCTCCTTAAGACATGGAACGCGAGGCCAAATCGAGATGTTGGCCAAGCGCACGCGCAAGCGGGAATTTCTCGAAGAGATGAATCGGGTGGTGCCGTGGTCGGGCCTGGTGGCGCTGATCGCGCCGCATGCGCCAGGCGCGAAGACCGGGCGCCCGCCAACCAGACGAAGAAGGGAAACCAGCGGCACTTCGGGATGAAAGCGCATACCGACGTCGATGCCGACAGCGCTCTGGTGCATCAGGTGGCGGGTACGTCGGCCAACGTCCACGATGTGACGCAGGCGCATGCCCTGGTGCATGGCGAGGAAACGGATGTATTCGCCGATGCCGGTTATCAGGGCGTGGACAAACGCGAAGACACGCAGGCAATCTGGGCACGCTGGCATGTGGCGCTGCGCCCGGGACTGAGACGAAAGCTCGACAAATCGAACTCGACGGATGCGCTGATCGACCGGTTGGAGCACGTCAAGGCGAGCATCCGTGTCGAGGTCGAACATCCGTTCCGGGTGATCAAGCTTCAATTCGGCCATACGAAGGTTCGCTATCGCGGACCGAAGAAGAATACGGCGCAATTGCGTACCCTGTTCGCTTTGGCGAATCTGTGGCTGATGCGCCATCGGATGATGGACTCGGTGGCATAGGTCCGTCTGGAATCGGAGACAACCGGTAATTCAACACGCTGGAATCATCCCGATTCGCGTTTGAGTGTGCGTTGAAGCGCTGAAACGGCCGGTCTCATGTCGCTCGGCTGGTTGTGCAGACCTTCCCTAACCCCTTTCTTGATAGCAATCGCTGGTGGCATTAAGGATCGCCAAAGTCACGGGGGAGTCGAAAATAGATGCAACACCAAAGGTCTGATTGCTTACGTAGCGTACTGAGCCACCCCATTCCCGAACGACCAGTTCTCCCGCGCGACGTCGACGAGATTCACGAACACATCCTCGGCGCGCACCCCCGGACTCTCGACGAGATTGCGCGCGATCTGCGCGAAGAGCGCTTTTTTCTGGTCCTGTCCGCGCGTGTTGTTCACCGCGATCTGGATCATCACGAGGTCGTCGCTACGCTCGATGCCGAGGTAATGCCGGCCGAAGAAAAAGTTATCGGCGTCGTGCTCGTTCACGAGCATGAAAAAATCATCTTCGGGCACCTTGAACACTTCCATCAGCGCGCGATGCACACCGCGTACGAGCGCCTGGCGATATTCGGCTGACTTGCCCGTGCGAACCGCGATCCGGGTGAATGGCATATCGATCTCCTTCCAGTGGATGAACATGACATCAGCTTAGGCGCGCACTATCATTAGAAAAAGCCATAGCTGGATATTTCATCCATTTGCATCTGAAATGATAACCCTCGATATCGATGCCGTGCGCGCCTTCGTCCTCGTCGCCGAACTGCGCAGCTTCACGCGTGCCGCGCAGGCGCTCGACACCACGCAATCGGCGGTCAGTCTCAAGCTCAAGCGCCTCGAAAGCCACCTCGCGAAGCGGCTGCTCGAACGCACGCCCCGCGTCGTGCGGCTTTCGGCCGACGGCCTCGCGTTTCTCGGCGCGGCGCGCGATCTGCTGGGCGCGCACGAACGCGCGCTCGCCGCCCTCGCCGACGATGAGCGCAGACTCGTGCTCGGCCTGAGCGAACACGTGGCCGACACGCAGCTCGCGCGTCAGCTTGCGAGCCTGCGCGCCCACGATTCGGGGCTGGTGATCGAACTGCATCTGGGTCAGTCGGCGGCGCTGCTCGCGCAGTACGACGAGCGGCGGCTCGACGCGGTCATCGTGCGTCAGGAGGAAAACGAGATGCTGCGCGCCGATGCGCAGCCGCTCTTCGCCGAGCCGCTCGTCTGGCTGGCGGCGCCCGGCTTCCAGTGGCAACCGGGCACGCCGCTGCCGCTCGCGTTGCTGGCAGGGCCGTGCGCGGTGCGCGCGACCGCGATCCGCGCGCTCGACGCGGCGCGAATCGGCTGGACCGAGGTGTTCGTGGGCGGCGGCGTGGCCGCGATCGGCGCGGCGCTGGAGGCTGGGCTCGCGATTTCGCCGCTCGCGCGGCGCGTGGCGCCCCGCGCGCTCGTCGATGTGGAGGCGCGGTTCGGATTGCCCGCGCTGCCCGCTTCGCGCGTGCTCATGCACTCGCGTGTACGCGAGCCGCGTTCGGCGGCCACGCTGCAGTTGTTCGCGGCAAGTCTCGAAGCGGGGTGAACGCGCGGCGGCGGACGGTCAGCGCAAGATGGGCGGACGTGCCTGCGGTCGCTGGATCGACTGGCTGCGCGGCTGGGCAGCGTGTGTGGAAGCCGTCTGGGTGGCCGGTTTGTGCTGATGCGGCGCCGGTTGCGCTGGTGCGGGCTTCGGCTCGGCGTGTGCAAGTGAATGCGCGGGCGAACCGACCTTTCGGGAATGCGGATCGTCGTGGCGGGCGAGCGGTCGCCGCACGCCGGAGCCCGCCAGCCTGTGCCCGCCGCCCTTCTTCGCGACCGGCTTTGCCGCGCCCACGTGCCTGCTTTGAGCGTGATTGACCGCCTTGCCGCCGTGGCCGTGATTCCCGCGCGTCACGTGATGCACACCGCCACTGTGCGCGTGCGTCGCGTGCGCCACATGTCGCACCTCAGGCGGATTCCACACCTCCCTGACGTGCCCTGCGGAAACGGAAGAAACGGCAGCAACGGCCGCCGTCGAAAACCACATTGCCGCGACCCACACCGCCAACGCCCGCACGCCCATCATCCTGACCACCCGTCTCTGTCACCCGACTCACCGGGCGGCGATTATACCCAACCAGACCTTGCAATAATCCATATATGGACTAATATTTATCAAAAGTACATATTAGGACTAGATCATGCCGCACGCGTACGCCGCCTCGTCAGCCACGCCTGACCGACGACCGGGTGCAGAGCCCGGAATCACCGAAATGTCCGCTGCCGGTCTGCGCGCGTTCTTCCGGATCGCCGCCGACTGGGACCTGAGCGTCGACGAGCAGATCGTGCTGCTCGGTTCGCCGGGACGCTCGACGTTCTTCAAGTGGAAGCACGCACCGGACAGCGCGCGCCTCGGCCGCGACACGCTCGAACGTCTGTCTCTGCTGCTCGGCATCTACAAGGGGCTGCAGATCCTGCTGCCGCAGCCCGCCTCCGCCGACGCCTGGGTCAAGCGCCCGAACAGCGCGCCGCCGTTCGGCGGCCGGCGCGCGCTCGACCGGTTGCTGGCCGGCAATATCAGCGATCTCGTGGCCGTGCGTCAGTATCTCGACGCGATGCGGGGCGGCTGGGCGTGACCGAGGCAATCTGGCAAGACCGCTGGCGCAGCGCGCTGCTCGCGTGGACGCCCGCGTATCGCGTGGTTCCCACGCGTTTTCCCGCCGTGAACCTGTTCGACCGCGTGGCGTCGCCCGAGGACTTCGACGCGCTCTACGCGCTCGAAGCGCTCACCAACGACCGTCTGCGCACCGAAACCGGCGACCTCGATCTCGTGCCGCGCGAGGAGCGCCGCTTCGGCCCCGGCTACGGCCCGATCATGGCGGCGTTCACGCATCTGAATCCGCAGGGCAGCCGCTTTTCGGACGGCACGTACGGCGTGTTCTATTGCGCGCACTCGCGCGAGACGGCCATCGCAGAGACGCGCTATCATTCGGCGCTCTTTCTCGCCGCCACCGATGAGCCACCGCTGCGTCAGCAGATGCGCCTCTACACCGTCGCGGCAGACGGGGACGTCGTCGATCTGCGCAGCGATCCCGCGCTCGACCCGGCCGTGCTGTCTCCCGGCGATTACGCCGCGGGCCAGGCACTCGGCCGTGCGGTGCGCTCAGCGGGGGCGCCCGGCATCGTGTATCCGTCCGTGCGCGACGCGGGCGGCGAATGTCTCGCGGCGCTGCGCACGTCGCTCGTGCGCGCGTGCCATCACGCGGCGTATCTGGAATACAACTGGAACGGGCACACCATCGACATGGTGTTCGAGCTGAACCGCATCATCTGAAACGTGCGTTCGTTCAGGGCAGCGTGAAGCCCGCGGCGCCGCCTTTGCGCGCATCGATCGTCGATACCGACCAGCGGCGCGGCGTGAGCGCCTCGACCATCGTGAGCCGGCCCTCGGGAATGTACGCGCCGGTGTCGATGAACATCTGCGAGCCGATCTGCGTCACGTCGTGCATCGGCGTGTGCCCGCAGTACGTGAGCGAGAGCGCGCGCTTCGGCGGCTTGACCGAGCCGAGCGCCAGTTCGCGGCCCCACAGCATCTGCTCGCGCACGGTGTCGTTGAAGCGGCCCGCGTCGAGGTCGCCGTCGTCGCCGAAGAACTCCGCGTGCAGCACGTTGAAGCGCGCCTCGCCGGCGCCCACCACGCGCACGAGCGGCAACTGGCGCAAGCGCCCGGCTTCGCACACGAGTTTGCCTTCGGCCAGCGTGTCGGCCCACCCGCCGCCGATGCCGTACCAGCGGTAACGCGGCATATGGCCTTCGGCGACCGCGCACATTGCATCCTCGTGATTGCCGAGCACCGGATAGAACCACGGCTTGTCGATGAGGGTCAGCGCCTCTTCGCACTGGTCGCCGCGATCGACGAGATCGCCCACCGAAAAGAGCCGGTCGCGCGATGCGTCGAAGGCCACTTCGCGCAGCAGATAGCGCAGCGCATCGACGCAGCCGTGCAGGTCGCCGATCACAAAATCGCGGCCTTCAGGGTTGCTCTCGTGATGCTGGACGGCAGGGACGGTCGGGCGTGTCATCCCTTCATCATAGACCGGCGGGCGGTACTCGTATGCAGGCATGTGCGCGCCGCCGCGCTATTCGCGCGCGGGGTGGCGCGACGGTTTTCCGCCCGCACTTACTGCGGCGTCGCGCGCAGCGTGCCGACCTGCTCGGGCGTGATCGTCGCCTGCGGATTGCCGAACGCCTTCGTCACGTAGTTCGAGATCGCGGCGATCTGGTCGTTCGTCAGTTCGTCGCCGAATGCGGGCATCAGCACGTCCGCCGTTTTCGTCTGGCGCGCGACGCCGTGCAGGATCACCATCGCGAGGTTGTCCGCGCTCGCGGCGCCCACCACGCTGTTATGCATCAGCGACGGATACGCGCCCGGCGCGCTCGCGCCGATGCCCGCGCCGGTCCAGTGGTGGCAGCTCGCGCAGTTTGCGATGAAAAGCTGCGCGCCGTTCACGCTTGTTATTGTCGTGCCGCGCAGTGTCGTCACATCGTTCGTTGCCGGTTGGCTTGCGGGGTTGCCCCACGAATCGCGAGACCGCGTCACCCCGCCCGAAACCGGCGGCTGCGCGCGCAGAAACGTCACGATCGAGCGCAGGTCTTCGTCGGTGAGATATTGCGTCGAGTTCTGCACGACTTCGGCCATCGGGCCCGCCGCGTTCGCGTGGCCGTCGGCGACGCCCGTCACGAGATACGCGCCGAGCGCGGCGTCGCTCCAGTCGCCGATACCGCTCACGCGATCGGGCGTGATGTTGTACGCCTGCCAGCCCGCCTGCGTCGCGCCCGAAAACCGGTTGCGCTTTTTCAGGCCCTGCATGAAGTTGCGCGGCGTGTGGCACTCCTCGCAATGCGCGAGTCCCGCGACGAGATACGCGCCGCGGTTGTATTCGGCGCTCTGGTGCGGGTCGGGCACGAAGCGCCCTTCGTTGAAGTTGAAGAGGTTCCAGAAGATCATCAGCCAGCGCTGGTTGAACGGGAAGCGCAGTTCGTTGGGCGGCGGCTTGAAGCGGATCGGCGCGACCGTGTTCAGGTAGGCGCGGATCGCGAGCACGTCCTGTTCGGTGACGCGCGTGAATTCGACGTACGGAAACGCGGGATAAAGCCGCTCGCCGCTCTTGCCGATCCCCTCATGCATCGCGCGCATGAAGTCGGCGTCGGTCCACTGGCCGATGCCCGTATCGGGGTCGGGCGTGATGTTCGGCGTGAAGATCGTGCCGAGCGGCGTCGGAATCGCGAGGCCGCCCGCGAACGGCCGGCTCTTGTCGGACGTGTGGCATGCCGCGCAGTCGCCGAGGCGCGTGAGGTATTGGCCGCGCTTCACGAGGTCGGAGCCGTTCATGGGTTTGCGGGCCGCCTGACCGGATGCCGCGCCCGACGCCTGCCCGTGCGCGGCAGACAGCGGCATTTCGTCGACGGGACGCGACCGGCCTTCATGCGACGCGTGCCACGCGATGGAGAGCGAGAGCGCGCAGAAGAAGATCGCACCCAGCGCCACGCGTTGGCGGTGCGTGCGTGTCGCGGGAGCGAGCGCCTCGGTACGTGCGCGCTGGGCCTGTCGTTCGCTCATCGTCGGTCTCCGGCCGGGGCGCGTCACAGTTCGTGCCGCAGCTTGTCGGCGAGCCTCAGCGACAGCGCGGCAATCGTCAGCGTGCAGTTCACCGATGCCGCACTCGGCATCACCGCACTGCTCGCGATGAACAGGTTCGAGTGGTCGTGCGTGCGGCAGTCGGCGTCGACGACCGAGTCCGCGGCGTTCGCCCCCATGATCGTCGTGCCCATGATGTGATTGTTCGGCGCGAAGGTATCGTCGAACGCGACTTCGGTGCCGCCGAAAAGCTGCGCGATCTGCGCGTACAGATCGTGCGTATTGGCCGCGCTCTTTTTCACGTAGTCGTTGATCGAGTAATAGATCTCGGGCTGCGGAATGCCGAGCGCATCCTTGTGCTCGCCCGAGGGCAGCACGCGGTTCCGCGGCTCGGGCAGATGCTCGTGGAAGCTGTTGATGTTGAGCGTGCGCGCCGCGCGGTCGCGGATCTGCCGGTCGAATTCGGCACCGGTCAGGCCGTTCTTGATGAGCGCGGCGGTCACGGCCATCGTGTTCACGCCGTTCGACAGATGCAGCTTCTTCGACGAGTACTCGGAGCGAAACGCCCCGTCGCGGAAGTTCACCACCGACGTCATTTCCATCGGGCCGCGTCCGGGCCACAGCGGCTCGTTCGCGAGGAACGTGACGCCCGTGCCGGGATGGTCCATCAGATTGCGGCCCACCTGGTCGGAACGATTGCCGATGCCGTGCGCGAACGCATCGCTCGTCGACATCAGCATGAGCTTCGGCGTTTCGATGCCGTTCGCGGCGAGCACGAAGAGCTTGCCCGTCACGCGCGTGCTGTTGCCGTTGGGGTCCTTGTAGTGGAGCGCCGTGATGAGCCCTTTGTTATCGGCCTCGATGCGATAGACCACCGCCTGCGTGACGAGCTTCGCGCCCGCGCGTTCGGCCTTGTCGGCGTGGATCACGCCGCTGTACATCGCGGCAATCGGACAGATCGGCATGCAGTTGTTGTTGCCGCAGCAGGTCGGTCGCGAATCGTAGGGCCGGCTGTTGCGCGCGACCGGTTCGGGGACGACGTGAAAGCCGTTCGCGTTGAGCACGTCCGAGAAGCGCTGGTCCATGTACGAGAGCGGCAGCATGCTCATCGGGTAGGGATGCGAGCGCGGCGAGCCGAGATCGAATGAAGCATCGGGTCCGGAGACGCCCAGCTCGATCTCGGCAAGCTGATACCACGGCTCAAGCGTCTCGTACGGATACGGCCAGTCGCGGCCCACGCCGTACTGCGTTTTGAGGCGGAAATCGGAAGGCAGCAGACGCCACGCGGCGGCGGCCCAGTGCCACGTCGTGCCGCCCACGAGCCGCAAATACTGCGAGTTGTACGGATACTCGCCCTTCTGCACGAGGTAATCGTTCGGCGGCGAATACTCGGGATGCGGCGCATAGGCCGCCGAAGGATACGGCGTCGCGAAGTCGGCCTTCGCGGGCGAGTTGCGGAAATTCTCGACGATCTGCCAGCGCGCCAGGCGCGGGCCCGCTTCGAGCAGGATCACCGAAGCGCCCGCCTCGGCCATCTGATGCGCGACGAGGCTGCCTGCCACGCCCGAGCCGACCACGACCACGTCGGCAGAGTTTGCTATCGCCATCGTTGTCCTCTTCTTCTGGCTCTGCTTGCGCGGACCGCGCGCCTAAGCGCCGCCGGGCTTTTGCGTCCAATAGAACGGCACGTCGCGGCAATACGACGGAATGGTCAGCACGTCGTTGACCGGATCGAACATGAGCGCCTTCTCGTAGGCCACGACCTGCACATGCGGCGACTCGCCGACGAGGCCGAGATACCACGCGCGCATGACGTCGCCGACCGTCGCCGCGAGTTCGGGCTGATCGCTCTTGATCGCATCGGTCACGGTATCGGACGGCACGCCGCCGTGATTCTGAAGCCATGTATTGAGCGCGACGACGTGCTGCCCGAACTGACTGCTCGAACGCGCGAGCGTCACGTAGACGCGCTGTCCGAGCGTCTTGTCGAAGCCCGTGCGGCCCGTGAGATGCTGCGAGAGCGCGATGAACGCGTCGTAGCCGCTATCGGCGCTATTGGCATTAGCGGCGGGGGTCGCCGCGAAGACGCGGGCGAAGCCTGGTGGCAATCCGCTGCGGCCCGCCATCGTGAAAGCGAGCCACGCGGCAGCGGCACACGCGCCGGCCACGAACTGCCGGCGTGCTGGCCTCGGGCTCGTCGAGGATCGAAGCGTCCCGTCCTGCATCGCATCTGTCATGCGTACTCCAGACAAATTTCATTGCAAGCCGGCAGCGATGGTGCAAATAGCGCGCCGGGTCCGGGGCGATACGAATGTGGTTTGCTATCGTGCTGCGGCGGGCTACACCGCGGCCACCTTTCCGCCTGAAAGGCGACGGTGTCTCGTCGCGCATGCAATATAGCCCTTCCTGACCTTTATAGACGAACAGCGGGCCGCGTCATGAAATTCAGGCGGTAAAATCGCCGCCACCCGCCCGCGCACTCCATACCGACGCTATGACTCTTTACCCGCAGGTGCTTCGCAACCGTCCGCACTTGATGCTCGGACTCGCCGCCGGCATTGCAGTCGCGCTGGTGTCGCCCGCTGCGCTGAAGCCCACGGCACGCATCCTGCTGGGCTGGGACGCCGCCGTCTGGGTCTACCTCGTCCTCATGTGGACTCACATGGCGCTCGCCACCGAGGAAAACGTGCGCTGCAACGCGCAGCGCGAGGACGAGAACGCGGTCGCGGTGCTCTTCGTGATCTGCGTGGCGTCCGTCGCGAGCATTCTCGCCATCGTGCTCGAACTGGGGACGACGAAGGATCTCGGCATCGCGTCGAAGGTGCTGCACTCGGTCGTCACGGGCCTCACGCTGATCGGCGCGTGGTTCCTGATCCCGACGATCTTCACGCTGCATTACGCGCGCGTCTACTACGACGCCGATCCCGGCAAGCCCGCGCTCGTCTTTCCCGACAAAAACTTCACACCGAATTACTGGGACTTCCTGTACTTCTCGTTCACGATCGCCGTCGCGTCGCAGACCGCCGACATCGGCCTGCAGGGACGCAGAGCGCGGCGCAGCGTCCTCGCCCAATCCGTCCTCTCGTTCTATTTCAACGTCGCCGTGCTCGGCCTGTGCGTGAACATCGCCGCGAGCATGGTCGGCAACTGAGCCTTCGCACTTCGTTCGCGCGCGAACTTCGCGCGCGGGCATGACCCTTGCTGCCCATGCATGCACGCGGCGCGTCTCGCGTTCGCGGTTTGGCTCCGGCCTGCTTCTGCACTACATTGAACAGGACGCGCCGCCACGAGCGCAGCGCGGCACGCTCCGGCACTCTCCGGGCCATGTGATCGCAGCAGCGGCATCCACTTGCCCGACGTATCTGGAAGACGACCGATGGAAGCGCCTCAGGCCTATGCGCCGCGGATCTACTTCGCCCATTCCGTCCATGTCGGTCCGCTCGACGCGTGGCCCGCCGTGTTCGCGCATGCGGCATCGCTAGGTTTCGATCATGTGCTGATCGGCGCGTTGTTCGCGCCGGGCGTCTCGGGCGACGGCCGCATCGTCGCCGATCACGCGCGCCTGCACCCCGCCTTCGAAACGTCACAATCCGCCGACGACGCGCTGCACACGCTCGCGTCCGCCGCCCGCGAGCGCGGCATCACGCTGCTCGCCGACCTCACGCTCGACCGCTCCGCCGCCGATGGCGCGCTCTACGCCGCGCATCGCGAGTGGTTTCATCCGTTCGAGCCCGAGGACGCGCGGCTCGATCCGCGCCACGGCCACAGCGACGCCCACGTCGCGTACGCCGATTACACGCGCGCGGCCGCGCCGCTCGCCGCGTGGTGGGCGCAGCGCATGATCGACCTGGTGCAGGCGGGGCTCGGGGGCTTTCGCATCGAGTCGCCGCATCGCACGCCTGCGAACGTTTTGCGCGGCATCTTCGACCTCGTGCGCAAACGCCATCGCGATACACGCTGGCTCGCCGCGACGCCGGGGCTCGCGCGCGGGGCCATCGCCAGGCTCGAAGGCGCGGGGTTCGATGCCTCGTTCACGTCGCTGCGCTGGTGGGACTATGCGTCGAGCTGGATGCTCGAAGAGCACGACGTGCTGCGCCGCGTGGGCTCGCCGGTGGCGTTTCCCGAAGTGCCGTACGGCACGCGTTACGTGCACGACCAGGAAGGCGCCGCCGATGCGCGCGCCGTCGAGCGCGCGTACCGGCGCATGTTGCGCGCGGCCGCGGCGCTCGGCACGGGCTGGCTCGTGCCGATGGGCTTCGAATATGGCGTCGACGAAACGGTCGAGTACGCGGGCGGCAGCCAGGCCGACTACGAAGCCGCGAAGCGGCGCGCGCCGTTCGACTTCTCCGCCGACATCGCGCACGCGAATGCGTTGCAGCGCGAGACGTGGGCGTTGCAGGCCAACGGCGAACTGCGCGCGCTGAACGGACCGGGCGCGTCCGTCGTGGCGCTGCTGCGCGGCGACCGCCAGGACCTGCGCGACGCCGGCGACGCGATCCTCACGCTCATCAACCCCACGCTCGCCGCGCCCGTGCGCGTCGACATGGCGCGTCTGCTCGACGCGGTGCCCGGCGGCTTCACGCGCTTTGCGCCGCTCGACGCCGAGACATTGCGCGGCGCGCACGCCGGCTCGCCGCATGACGCGAGCGCCGTGCCCGATCGCTTCACGCTACCGGCGGGCGCATGCTGGATGTTCCGCGCGCTCGCGGCGCCGGCCGTCGTGCTCGCGCCGCGCGAGGACGTCGCAAAAGCGCGCACGAGCGGCCACAAGAGCGTGGTCGACGGGCTCGCTGCGCCGCGCATCGCCATCGAAAGCGTGACGCCTTCGGTCGACGAAGGCCGTTTCGTCGCGAAGCGCACGGTGGGCGAGCGCGTCGACGTGCGCGCGGCGATTTTCGCCGATGGCCACGACCGCCTCGACGCGGCGGTGCTGTGGCGTGCGTCCGACGAAACCGCGTGGCACGAATCGCCGATGACGCCCGTGCTGCCACCGGGCACCGACATGTGGAGCGGTCACGTGCCGCTCGATCGCGTCGGGCGACACGAGTTCGTCGTCATCGCGTGGCGCGACGACTTCGCTTCGCTCGTCGAGCACGTGCAGAAAAAACGCGCGGCGAATCAGAGCGTCGATCTGGAGATGGAGGAAGCGAGCCGACTGCTCGCGCTCGTGCTCGCGACGGCGGAAACGTCGGACGCGCCCGACGAGGCCAACGAAGTGGACAGCACCCACGCCCACATCTGCGCGGAACTCGACGCGATCGTGAAGCGCTTCGTCGGCGCGGACACGGACACGCGCTGCGCCCTGCTCGCGGCCCCCGCGGCGGCGGCGGCCGTGCGCGCCGCGCGGCATCGCCCGTTCCTCTCGCGCGACGACCACGTGCGCCGCGTCGATGCCGAACGCCGCGCCGCGCGTTTCGCGAGCTGGTACGAGATCTTCCCGCGCTCGACGAGCGACGACGAAGCGCGCCACGGCACCTTCGACGACGTGATCGCGAAACTGCCGCGCATCCGCGACATGGGCTTCGACGTGCTGTATTTCCCGCCGATCCACCCGATCGGCCTCGCCAATCGCAAGGGCCGCAACAACGCGCTCACGGCGCAGCCGGGCGACGTGGGCAGTCCCTACGCGATCGGCGGGGCCGAAGGCGGCCACACGGCGACGCATCCGCAACTCGGCACGCTCGACGATTTCCGCCGCATGCTGGCCGCCGCGCACGAGCACGGGCTCGAAATCGCGCTCGACTTCGCGATCCAGTGTTCCCCCGATCATCCGTGGCTGAAGGCGCATCCGGGCTGGTTCGCGTGGCGTCCCGACGGCACGCTGCGCTACGCGGAGAATCCGCCGAAGAAGTATCAGGACATCGTCAATCCCGAGTTCTACGCGCACGATTCGAAACCCGGCCTGTGGCTTGCGCTGCGCGACGCGATCCTGTTCTGGGTCGATGCGGGCGTGCGCATTTTCCGCGTCGACAACCCGCATACGAAGCCGCTGCCGTTCTGGGAATGGATGATCGCCGACGTGCGCGCGCGCCATCCCGACGTGATCTTTCTCTCCGAAGCCTTCACGCGGCCGCGCCTCATGTACCGGCTCGCGAAGATCGGTTTCTCGCAGTCGTACACGTATTTCACGTGGCGCGAGTCGAAGCGCGATTTCACCGACTATCTGACCGAACTCACGCAGACACCGGTGCGCGACTTCTATCGGCCGAACTTCTTCGTCAACACGCCGGACATCAATCCGCGTCACCTGCAAACCGGCGCGCGCGCGAGCTTCATGATTCGCGCGGCGCTGGCGGCGACGCTTTCCGGCTTGTGGGGCGTCTACTGCGGATTCGAACTCTGCGAAGGGCACGCGCTGCCCAACAGCGAAGAATATATGGACTCCGAAAAGTATCAGATCCGTGCGTGGGACTGGAATCGCCACGGCAACATCGTCGGCGAAATCACGGCGCTCAACCGCATCCGGCGCGCGAATCCGGCGCTGCAAACGCACCTCGGCATCACGTTCCTCGACGCGCGCAACGATCAGGTGCTCTGCTTCGAAAAGGCCACGCCCGCGCGCGATAACGTGATCGTCGTCGCGATCAGCCTCGATCCGTACGGCGAGCAGCGCGCCGATTTCGAACTCTCGCGGCACACGTTCGAGCACTGGCGGATCGACGACGGCGCGGCGCTCGCCGTCACCGACGAAGTCACCGGCCAGCGCTTCGACTGGCACGGCCGCTGGCAGCACGCGCATCTCGATCCGCACATGCGGCCGTTCGCGATCTGGCGCATCGAGCCTTTGCGCGGACTGCCGCGCGACGAGCCGCCGCCCGAAGCCCCCGACGCGCACGTCGCGGGCCACCCCGAACTGGATGCGGACTTCCCGCCCGCAGGAGCGACATGAAACGCGATCCCGCTACGCGCGCGACGTCCATGCAGGAAGTCGCGCACGACTCCACGATGCCGGAGACATCCGGCCCGATCGCCGCTGCACAGCGGCGCGGCAAGCCCTAGGTCCTCACCGACGATCCGCTCTGGTACAAGGACGCCGTCATCTACCAGGTGCACGTCAAATCGTTCTACGACGCGAACAACGACGGCGTCGGCGATTTTCCGGGCCTGCTCGCGAAGCTCGATTACATCGCGGGACTCGGCGTCACCGCGATCTGGCTGCTGCCGTTCTATCCGTCGCCGCGCCGCGACGACGGCTACGACATCGCCGACTATCGCAACGTCCACTCCGACTACGGCCAGCTCGCGGACGTGCGCCGCTTCATCCAGGAATCGCACGCCCGCGGCATTCGCGTGATCACCGAACTCGTCATCAACCACACGTCCGACCAGCACCCGTGGTTCCAGCGCGCGCGCCGCGCGCGGCCCGGCTCGAATCATCGCAACTACTACGTCTGGTCCGATACCGACACGAAATACGCGGGCACGCGCATCATCTTCATCGACACGGAACCGTCGAACTGGACGCACGATCCCGTCGCGGGCGCGTACTACTGGCATCGCTTCTACTCGCACCAGCCCGACCTCAACTTCGACAACCCCGGCGTGCTGCGCGAAGTGCTGCAGATCATGCGCTTCTGGCTCGACATGGGGATCGACGGGCTGCGCCTCGACGCCGTGCCGTACCTCGTCGAACGCGAAGGCACGAACAACGAGAACCTGCCCGAGACGCACTCGATCCTCAAGCAGATCCGCGCGACGATCGACGCGCACTACCCGAACCGCATGCTGCTCGCCGAAGCGAACCAGTGGCCCGAGGATGTGCAGGAGTACTTCGGCAACGAGGACGAATGCCACATGGCGTTCCACTTCCCGCTGATGCCGCGCCTCTACATGGCGATCGCAAGCGAGGACCGCTTCCCGATCATCGACATCATGAAGCAGACGCCGGATTTGCCGCCCAGTTGCCAGTGGGCCGTGTTCCTGCGCAATCACGATGAACTCACGCTGGAGATGGTCACCGATTCCGAACGCGACTACCTCTGGAACACCTATGCGAGCGACCGTCGCGCGCGCCTGAATCTCGGCATCCGCCGCCGTCTCGCACCGCTCATGGAACGCGACCGCCGCCGCATCGAACTCATCAATTCGCTGCTGCTCTCGATGCCGGGCACGCCCGTCATCTATTACGGCGACGAACTCGGCATGGGCGACAACATCCACCTCGGCGACCGCGACGGCGTCCGCACGCCGATGCAATGGTCGTCGGACCGCAACGGCGGTTTCTCGCGCGCCGATCCCGAGCAGCTCGTGCTGCCGCCGCTCATGGGCTCGCTCTACGGCTACGACGCGATCAACGTCGAAGCGCAGAACCGCGACCCGCATTCGCTGCTCAACTGGACGCGCCGCATGCTCGCGACGCGCCGCTCGAAGCAGACCTTCGGGCGCGGCACGATCCGTTTTCTGCGGCCCGCGAACCGCAAGATCCTCGCGTATCTGCGCGAAATGCCGGGCGAGCCGCCTATCCTCTGCGTCGCGAATCTCTCGCGCGCGCCGCAGGCCGTCGAACTCGATCTCTCCGAATATGCGGGGACGTCCCCCATCGAAATGACGGCCGACTCGGTGTTCCCGACCATCGGCCAGTTGCCCTATCTGCTCACGTTCCCGCCCTATGGTTTTCTGTGGTTCCTTCTTTGTCCCGGCAGCCAGCGTCCCGCATGGAGCCAGCCCGCGTCCGAACAATTGCCCGAGTTCGTGACCGTCGTGATCCGCGAAGGACAGATGGGCCCCACGCCCGAAAACGTGCGGCTGCTCGAATCGGAAGTGCTGCCGTCGTGGCTGTCGCGGCGCCGCTGGTTCGCGTCGAAGGACAAGCCGCTCAAGGGCGTGCACCTCGCCGCGCTCACGACGATCCAGGGCGGCGGCTTCGCGTTCACCGAAATCGAAGCCGAACTCGCGGACGGCACGAACGAGCGCTACTTGCTTCCGATCGCGATTAGTTGGGGTACCGAAACAACGACGCCGCTGCATATCCAGCTCGCGCTCTCGCGCGTGCGGCGCGGACGCAATGTCGGCTATCTGACCGACGCGTTCTCGCTGCCGTGGTTCGCGTATGGCGTGCTGCGCAAGCTGCGCGAACGCGCGTCGGTGCCGACGGTCCAGCAGAGCGTGATCCACTTCCGGCCCACGGAGCGCCTCGACGCGCTCGATACGGGCGAGACGCCCGAGGTCCGCTGGCTCGCGGCCGAGCAGAGCAACAGCTCGCTCGTGATCGCCGAGACGATCGTGCTCAAGCTCGTGCGCCGCCTCATGCCCGGCGTGCATCCCGAAGCGGAGATGAGCCGCCATCTGACGAAGCTCGGCTACGCGAACACGGCGCCGCTTTTCGGCGAGGTCGTGCGCGTCGATCCCGAGGGCGTGCCGCACACGCTCGCGATGCTGCAGGGTTATATCGACAATCAGGGCAACGCGTGGGACTGGGCGCTCGATTACCTGCGGCGCACGATCGACGAACTCGCGCTCTCCGCGGGCGACGACGAGGCCACCGATCAGGTCCACGAAGAAGAGGCCGTGCAGGGCTATTGCACGGCGATCGGCGCGATCGGCAAGCGCCTCGGCGAGCTGCACGTCGCGCTCGCCATGCCGACCGACGACGAAGCATTCGCGCCGGTCCAGGCGACGCATGCCGACGTGCGCGGCTGGATCGCCGATACGAAGACCATGCTGGCCGAAGCGCTCGACATCCTCGCGCGGCGGACCGCGAAAGAGCCGCATGCGCTCGACCACGACGCGCACGAACTCGCGCTCGGTTTGCTCGCGAGGCGCGACGCATTGCTCGCGGCGGTCGAGCATCGCGTGCCGCGCGACGCGATGGCGTGGCGCATCCGCATCCACGGCGACTTCCATCTGGGCCAGGTGCTGATCGCCCAGGGCGACGCATTCCTGATCGACTTCGAAGGCGAGCCCGCGCGGCCGCTCGCGTATCGCCGCGCGAAGGCGTGCCCGTTGCGCGACGTGGCGGGCCTCCTGCGTTCGCTTTCGTACGCCGCGGCCGCCGCGCAATCGACGACGGAAAGCGCCCCGCAGCAAACCGCCGATCGCAAACGCACGCTGTTCGAGCGCTTCCGCGGCTATGCCGCCGAGGCGTTCCTGAGCCATTATCGCGCGGCCGTCGCCAATGCGCCGCACGCGCTCGTGAGCGCGTCGCACGAACAGGAACTGCTCGACCTGTTCCTGATCGAGAAGGCCGCCTACGAGATCCGCTACGAAGCGGCCAACCGGCCTTCGTGGCTCGGGCTGCCCGTGCGCGGGCTCGCGGCCATCGCCGGACGCGTGCTCGGCGCGACCGGCGCACCGGGTACGCCGGGCGCATCCGGTGCGGCGGGCGTGCCGCCGCCAGGAGGCGATCATGGCTGATCGAGCGCCGGACGCGGGCCTCGCCCAACAGGACATCGAAGCGCTCGTCGAAGCGCGCCACGCCGACCCGTTCGCGCTGCTCGGCCCGCACGCGATCGACGGCACGCCCTATGTGCGCGCGTGGCTGCCGAACGCGACGCGCGTGCAAGTCGTGGCGCGCGACCGCGCGCACATGCTAGGCGAACTCGCGCGCGTTCATCCGGCAGGGTTTTTTGCGGGGCCGCTCGCCGAGTCGGTGCCCTATCGTCTCGACATCGACTGGCAGGGCGTGACGCAGGAAGTCGAGGACCCCTACTCGTTCGGCCCGCAATTGCCGGAGGAATCGCTGCGACGCCTCGCGAACGGCGACCCGTACGCCGTGCTCGAATGCCTCGGCGCGCGACCGCTTACCTGCGACGGCGTGCCCGGCGTGCGCTTCGCCGTCTGGGCGCCGAATGCGCGGCGCGTCTCCGTCGTCGGCGATTTCAACGCGTGGGACGGCCGCCGCTATCCGATGCGGCTGCGTCACGAAGCCGGGGTGTGGGAGTTGTTCATCCCGCGCGTGGCCGCGCTCGCGCGCTACAAATACGAAATCCTCGGCGCGCACGGCGAAGTGCTGCCGCAGAAGGCCGACCCGTGCGCGCAGCAGACCGAATGCCCGCCCGGCACCGCGTCGATTGTCGCGAACGCCGATGCTTTGGACCACTACGCATGGCACGACCGCGACTGGATCACGACGCGCGGCGAAAAGCAGGGTCCGCGCAATGCGATGGCGGTCTACGAAGTGCACGCGCCCTCATGGCTGCCGAAGCCGAACGACGATACGCCCGTCATCGACTGGGCCGCGCTCGCCGACCGCCTGATCCCCTACGCGCAGGGCATGGGCTTCACGCACGTCGAACTGATGCCGGTGGCCGAGCACCCGTTCGGCGGATCGTGGGGCTATCAGCCGCTCGCGCAGTTCGCGCCGACCGCGCGACTCGGCGCGCCGCTCGACTTCGCGGCCTTCGTCGATCGCGCGCACGCGGCGGGGCTCGGCGTGATCCTCGACTGGGTGCCCGCGCATTTTCCGAACGACGCGCACGGCCTCATCCAATTCGACGGCACCGCGCTCTACGAACACGCGGACCCGCGCGAGGGCTATCACCCCGACTGGAACACGATGATCTACAACCTCGGACGTCGCGAGGTGAGCGCGTTCCTGATCGCGTCGGCGCTTGCGTGGCTGTTGCGCTATCACGTCGATGGTTTGCGCGTGGACGCCGTGGCGTCGATGCTCTACCGCGACTATTCGCGCAACGCCGGCGAGTGGGTGCCGAACCTCTACGGCGGGCGCGAAAACCTCGAATCGATTGCGTTTCTCAAGCGTCTGAACCATGAAACGCAGTACGTGCCGCAGCGCCCCGGCGTCATCACGGTCGCGGAGGAATCGACGGCGTGGCCCGGCGTCACGGCCCGCCCCGAAGACGGCGGCCTCGGCTTCCAGTTCAAATGGAACATGGGCTGGATGCACGACACGCTGCACTACATGCACGAAGACCCGATCAACCGCCGCTATCACCATCACGAGATGACGTTCGCGATGGTCTACGCCTGGTCCGAGCGATTCGTGCTGCCGCTCTCGCACGACGAAGTCGTCCACGGCAAGGGCTCGCTGATCGGCAAGATGCCCGGCGATCGCTGGCAGCGCTTCGCGAACCTGCGCGCGTACTTCGGCTTCATGTGGGCGCATCCGGGCAAGAAGCTGCTGTTCATGGGCGGCGAGTTCGGACAGCAGGGCGAGTTCGATCACGACAGCACGCCGCAGTGGAATCTGCTCGACGACCCGTTGCATCGCGGCGTGCAGAAGCTCGTGCGCGACCTCAACCTTCTCTATGCGGCCGAGCCCGCGCTCTACGCGCTCGATACCGAACCGGGCGGCTTCGAATGGCTCGTATCCGACGACAACGAAAACAGCGTGCTCGCGTGGCGCCGTGTGGACGGCACGGGCCGCGAGATGGTGGCCGTGTGCAACTTCACGCCGGTGCCGCGTCACGGCTACCGCATCGGCATGCCGCAGCCGGGCCAGTGGGACGAAGTGCTGAACACCGACGCGTCGGCGTACGGCGGCTCCAACATGGGCAATGGCGGCCTGATCTCGACGGAGCCCGTCGCAAGCCACGGCAAACCGCAGTCGGCGACGCTCGTGCTGCCGCCGCTCGGCACGCTGTATTTCCGTCTGCGCCGATAGCGCGCGATAACACGAGCAAGCGCGATCATCATCAGGATTCCGATGCAAGACGAAGAACAACGCGGGAAAAAGCGCAGAGGATACCGCCATGGCTAACGGCACGCCCGAACGCCTGCTGCCCGGCTTGCCATGGCCGCTCGGCGCGACGTGGGACGGGCTCGGCACGAATTTCGCCGTGTTTTCCGCGCACGCGTGGCGTATCGAGGTGTGTCTCTTCGACCGCACCGGACGCAAGGAACGCACGCGCTACACGCTGCCCGAATGCACCGATGAAATCTGGCACGGCTATCTGCCCGGCGCGCATCCGGGCACCGTCTACGGTTTGCGCGCGCACGGTCCGTATCAGCCGCAGGAGGGTCATCGCTTCAATCCGCACAAGCTGCTGCTCGATCCGTACGCGCGACGGCTCGTCGGCCAGTTCCGCTGGTCCGACACGCTGTTCGGCTATCGCGTCCACTCGAATCGCGCGGACCTCTCGATCGAAAAGCGCGACTCCGCGCCCGCCATGCCGAAGGCGATGGTCGTCTCGGACAGCTTCGACTGGTCGCACGACGTGCGCCCCAACGTGCCGTGGGGCAAGACCGTGATCTACGAAACGCATCTGCGCGGCATCTCGATCCAGCGCCACGACCTGCGCGCGCATACGCGCGGCACCTTCGCCGGACTGGCCAACCCGGAATTCATCGACCATCTGCACAAGCTCGGCGTGACCGCCGTCGAACTGCTGCCCGTGCATGCGTTCATGAATGAACGCTCGCTGTTCGAGCGCGGCATGCGCAACTACTGGGGCTACAACACGGCCGCGTTCTTCGCGCCCGAACCGTCGTATCTCGGCGGCTACGATCCCGACATGATGCGGATCGCCGTGCGCCAACTGCACGCGGCGGGCATCGAAGTCTTTCTCGACGTCGTCTACAACCACACCTGCGAAGGCGGCGAAACGGGCCCGACCATCTCGTGGCGCGGACTCGACAACGCGAGCTACTACCGCGTCGTGCCCGGCAACGAACGCTATTTCATCAACGATACGGGCGTCGGCAACACGGTGAACCTCTCGCATCCGCGCGTGCTGCAGATGGTCGCCGACTCGCTGCGCTACTGGGCCACGTCGTACCGCATCGACGGTTTTCGCTTCGACCTCGGCGTGACGCTCGGGCGCCGCGCGACAGGTTTCGATCCGGAAAGCGGCTTCTTCGACGTCCTGCGCCAGGACCCCGTGCTCTCGCAATGCAAGCTGATTTCCGAGCCGTGGGATGTGGGGCCGGGCGGCTATCAGCTCGGCCATCATCCGCCCGGATTCTCCGAATGGAACGATCGCTTTCGCGACAGCGTGCGCCGCTACTGGCGCGGCGACCCCGGCCAGCGCGCCGAACTGGCCGCGCGGCTCACGGGGTCGGCGGATCTCTTCGACAAACGCAGGCGGCGGCCGTGGGCGTCGGTCAATTTCATCTCGGCGCACGATGGCTTCACGCTCGCCGACGTGGTCGCCTACGATCGCAAACATAACGAGGCCAACGGCGAAGACAGCCGCGACGGCCACAGCGAAAACTGGAGCGCGAACTGGGGCGTCGAAGGGCCGTCCGACGACCCGGCGATCATCGACACGCGCGCGCGCGTGGCACGCTCGATGCTTGTCACGCTGTTCGTGGCGATCGGCACGCCGATGATGGTCGCGGGCGACGAAGCGTGCCGCACGCAGCGCGGCAACAACAACGCGTACTGCCAGGACAACGAGATTTCGTGGGTGGACTGGACGCTCGCCGCCTCGCCGCGCGGCGAAGCGATGACCGCCTTCGCCGCGCGCGCGATCGCGCTGCGCCGGGACCATCCTTTGCTGCGCGAAACGCGCTTCCTGTACGGCGAGCACGAAGTGCTGCCCGATGTTCAAGACGTCGACTGGTTCGACGAAAACGGCGAGCGGCTTTCGACCGAGGAATGGCAGGACCCCGAGGCGCGCGCGTTCACGTTGCGGCGCGCGGGTCCAGGACTCGACGGCGAAATCGAAGTATTGTTGATCATGCTGAACCCCTCGACCAACGCGATCGCGTTTACGACGCCCATACCGCTCATGCAGTGGGACGTGCTGCTCGACAGCGCGCATCCCGAAGGCAAGCCGCAGACGCTGCACGGCACGACGTTCGCCGTGGCCGCGCACACGATCGCGGTGCTGTGTGGACAGCCCGCGCGCGCGAGCGCGCAGGGTTTGCCGCCCGCCGGGCCGCCGGGCGATGAAGCACCGCCGCCGCCGGATCCGCGGACGCCCGTCCCTGCCCGGTAGCCACAGGAAGCCGCCATGTCCTCGCCCTCGTCCGATCCGCACGCCCGCCGCTTCATGCATTGCCTGCCGTTCGGCGCGCAATTGACCGGCGCGGCGCGCGGCAAGCCGCAGACGCGCTTTCGCTTCTGGGCGCCTTCGTGCCAGGCCGTGCAGGTGGTGTTCGAGAACACGGACGACGATGTAACCGGTGCAACCGCGCTCGCGCCGCTCGACATGACGCCCACCGGCAACGGATGGTTCGAAGCGCAGGCGCCGTGCGCGGCGGGCACACGCTATCGCTACCGCATCGACGGCCGGCTGGCCGTGCCCGACCCCGCCTCGCGTTTTCAGCCGGAAGGCGTGCATGGCCCGAGCGTCGTGCTCGATCCGCGCGCCTATGCGTGGCAGCACGCGCACTGGATGGGGCGGCCGTGGGAAGAGACCGTGCTCTACGAACTGCATGTGGGCGCGCTCGGCGGCTATCGCGGCGTGACGGCGCGGCTGCCCGCGCTCGCCGAACTCGGCGTGACGGCGATCGAACTGATGCCGCTGAACGACTATCCGGGCGAGCGCGGCTGGGGCTACGACGGCGTGCTGCTCTACGCCCCGCACGCGGCATACGGCACGCCCGACGAACTGAAGGCGCTCGTCGATACGGCGCACGGACTCGGCCTGCAAGTGTTCATCGACGTCGTCTACAACCATTTCGGCCCGGACGGAAACTGGCTCGGCGAATACGCAAAACCGTTCTTCCGCCAGGGCGTGAAGACGCCATGGGGCGACGCGCCCGACTTCGAGCGCTTCGAAGTGCGCGACTTCTTCTGCGACAACGCGCTGTACTGGCTCACCGAATATCGGTTCGACGGCCTGCGCATCGACGCCGCGCATGCCATCGGCAATGCGCCCTGGCTGCGCGAGTTGTCGGATCACGTGCGCGCGCGCGTCGAGGACGGCCGTCACGTTCATCTCGTGCTGGAAAACGAGCACAACGCGGCGAATCTGCTGGAAACGCACTTCGACGCGCAATGGAACGACGACGCCCATCACACGCTGCATGTCCTCCTGACCGGCGAAAACGAGGGCTACTATCGCGCGTTTGCGTCGCACCCGGTCCGCCAGCTTGCGCGCGTGCTTGCAGAGGGCTTCGCGTATCAGGGCGACGCGTCGCCCGCGCACGCCGGCCGGCCGCGCGGCGAACCGAGCGCGCATCTGCCGCCGACCGCCTTCGTGATGTTCCTGCAGAACCACGACCAGATCGGCAACCGCGCGTTCGGCGAGCGGCTGCGCACGCTCGCCGCCGACGACGACGCATTGCGCGCCGCGACGGCGCTTTACCTGCTCACGCCGCAGATTCCGCTGCTGTACATGGACGAGGAATATGGCTCGACGCAGCCGTTCCAGTACTTCACGGCGTACGCGGGCGATCTCGCCGATGCGGTGCGCGAAGGACGTCGCCGCGAGTTCGCAGCATTCAGCGCGTTCACCGATCCCGCGCGGCGCGAGCGGATCCCCGATCCGAACGATGCGAAGACGTTCGCCAACTCGTCGCCGCCGCTCGACACGCACCTCGATGGCGACCGGCTCCAATGGATGCACTTCTACAAGTCCGCGCTCGCGGTACGCGCGCATCTGCTGATGCCGCGCCTGCGCCACGCGAGCGCGCTCGGCGCGACCGTGCTCGCCGACGACGCCGGCAACGATCTGGCGGCGCTCGTCGCGCGCTGGCGTCTCGACGACGGCGAGATTCTCACGCTCGCGCTCAATCTCGGCCACGCAAGCGTGCCGCTCGATCACGAACCCGACGGCATGGTGGTCTTCGAAACGCCCGACCGCGCGCGCGATCGCATCGACAACGGCGTGCTGCCCGCGCGATCGTGCGTCGCGTGGCTGACCGGCGACGTGCCCGACTATGCGCTCCATCACGACGCACGCGTCGTTCATCTCGAGGAGCCGCGCGCATGAGCACGGCGCGACGCGCGGAAACGCTCGCGAGCCTCGCGGAGCGCGCGGGCTTCGAGGTCGAATGGATCGACGCGCACGACAACCCGCAGCGCGTGCCGGACGGCACGCTCGCGGCGCTGCTCGAATGCGCGGGACTGCCGTGCGCCAGCGCCGCGCAGTTGCGCCAGAGCGCGGCGGCGCTCAACGCGGAGCAATCGTCGCGACGCCTGCCGCCGCTCGTCACCGCCGAGCGCGACAGCGCGATCGCGCTGCCCGTCTCGGTGGTGCGCGCAGGCAGCCACTATCGCATCGACCTCGAAAGCGGCGAGCACATCGAAGGCCGCTTCACCGCGCCCAAAGGCGCGAGCGCGCTGCTCGCGCCGCTCACCGAGCCCGGCTATCACACGCTCACGGTCAACGAGCATCAGTTGACGCTCGCCGTCGCGCCGCCGCGCTGCCATTCGGTCGCCGATGCGTGGCTCGCGACGCACGGCGGCCGCGCGAGCGTGCCCGCGCTTTGGGGCGTCGCGGCGCAACTTTACGGCCTGCGCCGTGCAGGCGACGGCGGCATCGGCGATTACACCGCGCTCGCGACGCTCGCATCGCATAGCGCGAGGCACGGCGCGCAGGCGCTCGCGGTCAGTCCCACGCATGCGATGTTCAGCGCGCTAGCGGGACATTTCAGCCCGTATGCGCCGTCGTCGCGGCTCTGGCTCAACGTCGCGCATATCGATCCGGCAGCCATGTTCGGGGCGCAGGCGGCCCGCGAGGCGAGCGCGGCCGTCCACGCCGAAGCCGCATTGAACGAACTCGAAGCGCTGCCGTTGATCGACTGGCAGCGCGCCGTGCCGCTGAAGCTGAAAGTGCTGCGCGCGTTGTTCGAGCATTTCGAACACAGCAGGCAGACGAGCGATTCACCGCACGCCGCCGCATTCGACGCGTTCTGCGCGCAAGGCGGCGAACCGCTCGAAGATCACGCGCGCTTCGAAGCGTTGCAGGCCGGGATGCCTGGCAGCCCTGATGGATTGCGTCACTGGCGCAACTGGCCTGCTGGCCTGAGCGATCCGCGCAGCGCAGAAGTCGCCGCGTTTGCCGTCGGACATCGCCGCGAAGTGGATTTCCACCGCTTCCTGCAATGGCTCGCGGCCGATGGCCTCACGCGCGCGCACCGCGGCGCGCGCGAGGCCGGCATGGCGATCGGCCTCGTCGCCGATCTTGCGGTCGGCTGCGACGGCGCGGGCAGCCACGCATGGTCGCTGCCGCACGACATGCTGCAACGCGTATCGGTGGGTGCGCCGCCCGACGTCTTCAATCAGGCCGGACAAAGCTGGGGCCTCACGACATTCTCGCCGCGCGCGATGCACAACAACGGCTTTCGCGCGTTCATCGACATGTTGCGCGCGGCCTTCGCGCACGCGGGCGGCATACGCATCGACCATATCCTCGGCCTGCGCCGGCTGTGGCTCGTGCCCGAAGGCGAAAGCGCGAAGCACGGCGCGTATCTGCGCTATCCGTTCGAGGATTTGGTGCGGCTCATCGCGCTCGAATCGTGGCGCCATCGCGCAATCGTGATCGGCGAGGACCTCGGCGTCGTGCCGGCCGGTTTGCGCGAACGGCTCGCGAAACGCGGGCTCTACGGCATCCGCGTGCTCTGGTTCGAGCACGACGGCCGCGCGTTCCTCGCGCCGCGCCGCTGGGACCCGCACGGCATCGCGACGACGACCACGCACGATCTGCCGACCATCGCGGGCTGGTGGCGGGGCCACGATATCGACTGGCGCGACCGCATCGGCCAGACGCTGCCGCGCGCGGACGGGCGCGATCCCGTCGCGCTCGAACACGCGCACCGCGCCGTTGACCGTACCGGGCTGTGGCACGCGATGCAGCAGAACGGCTGCGCGCCGCGCGACGCCGACGTGCCGCCGCCCGATCGCGCGCCCGTGGACAACGCGCTCGCCTACGTCGCAACGACGGCAAGCCCGCTCGTGACGTGTCCGCTCGAAGACCTGCTCGCACTCGAAGAACAGCCCAATCTGCCGGGCTCGATCGACGAGCATCCGAACTGGCGGCGGCGCCTGCCGCTTGCCGTCGATGCGCTCTACGCCGATCCGGCGTTCGCGGCGCGCGTCGAAACCGTCGTGCGCTCGCGCGAGGCGGCAACGGCGGCGTCCTCTCCGCCCGATTCATCCGAAGAAACCGGCGCGCCCGTTGCGCCGCCGTCTGCATCACCCACTGCGCCTCCCGCCGCGCCGACGCCATGACCTTCCCCCGCGCGACGCTGCGCCTGCAACTCCACCGCAACTTCACGTTCGACGACGCCCTCGCGCAACTCGACTATTTCGCCGCGCTCGGCGTGAGCCATCTGTACACGTCGCCGATCATGACGGCTCAGCCCGGATCGACGCACGGCTACGACACCGTCGATTACGGCACGGTCAGCAAGGAACTCGGCGGCGAAGCGGGTCTGCGCCGGCTCGCCGCGAAGCTGCACGAACGCGGCATGGGCCTCGTCATCGACATCGTGCCGAACCACATGGGCGTGGGCGGCGCCGACAACGCCTGGTGGCTCGACATCCTCGAATGGGGCCGCCACAGCGCCTATGCGCGGCACTTCGACGTGGACTGGCACTCGCCCGACCCCGCGCTGCGCGGCAAGGTGCTGATGCCGTTTCTCCAGGCGCAATACGGCGAAGAACTCGCGGCGGGCCGCATCGAACTGAAGTTCGATGCGCGCGACGCGCGCTTCATCATCGCGTACGGGCCGCACGTGTGCCCGATCTGCCCGACCGATTACGCGGCGCTGCTGCAGTCGGCGAGGCGCGCCGATCTCGACGCGCTCGCGGCGCCGTTCCAGGGCCTCACGACGCAGCCCGACGACCAGCAGCGCGCCGCGGCCGCACGCGGCGCGCTGCTCGCCCACGTCGGGCGCAACGGCACCGCCGCGATCGACTTCGTGCTCGAAGCGCATGCGGGCAAGGAGCCGGTCCCGCGCGAGCATCTGCACCGGCTGCTGGAGCGTCAGCATTACCGGCTCGCGTGGTGGCGCACCGCCACCGACGAAGTGAACTGGCGACGCTTCTTCGACATCAACGCGCTCGCGGGCGTGCGCGTCGAACGGCACGACGTGTTCGAGGCGGTGCACAAGCTCGTGTTCCGGCTCTATGCGGACGGCGTGATCGACGGCGTGCGCGTCGATCACGTCGACGGTCTCGCCGATCCGCGCGAATACTGCGAGCGGCTGCGTCAGCGGCTCGTGCCGTTGCGCGCGGCGCTGCCTTATATCGTCGTCGAAAAGATTCTTGCGCGCGGCGAAGCGCTGCGCGACGACTGGCCCGTGCAAGGCACGACGGGCTACGACTTCATGAACGACGTGGGCGCGCTGCTGCACGACCCCGCGGGCGCGGAGCCGCTTGCGCAGACGTGGGCAGCCATCGCGGGAAAGAGCGCGCCGTTCGCGCAGGTGCAGCTCGATGCGCGGCGCGAAGTGCTGGCCGCCTATCTGGCCGCCGAACTCGACCACGCGACGCGGGCACTGCATCGCATCGCACGCGAGCAGCCGACGACGCGCGACTTCACGTACGCGAGCGTGCATCGCACGGTCGCGCAGCTCGCGATGCACTTTCCCGTGTATCGCATCTATCCGGTGAACGGGCTGCGCGGGCCGCTCGACAACCGCTACTTCGAGACCGCACTCGATGCCGCGCGGCAAGCGCTGCCGCGCGCGAATCAGGCCGTGCTGGAGCAGGTCGATGCGTGGCTTGGTGGACGCGCGCCGGACGCCGCCGTGCCGGTCGCGAACAATACACCGGCGCGTGCGGCGAACGCCGCGCAGAACGGCTCGCCCAACGCGCCGCTCAGTCACGCGCTCATCGCGCAGCGCACGGCACTCGCGCTCTTCTCGCAGCTCACCGCGCCGCTCGCGGCGAAGGCCGCCGAAGATACGGCGTTCTACCGCTACGGCCGCCTGCTGTCGCGCAACGAAGTGGGCGCCGATCCCGATGATTTCGCGCGCAGCGTCGAAGACTTTCATGCGACGAATCAGGCGCGTCAGCAGCGGTTTCCGCACGCGCTGCTCACAACCGCGACGCACGACCACAAGCGCGGCGAAGACGTGCGCGCGCGCCTCGCCGTATTGAGCGAACTGCCCGCGGACTGGGGCGCGGCGCTGCGGGCGTGGTCGACGTTGAACCAGCCGCAACGCCGCAATGACGTCGCGGGCAGGGTGGGAAAAGCGGGCAACGCGGACGACTGGACGCCCGGGCCGACCGCCGAGGCGATGCTGTATCAGACGCTCGTCGGCTGCTGGCCGCCCGGCCTCGATCCCGGCGACGAAGCGGGCGTGCGCGCGCTCGCCGGGCGGATCGCGCAATGGCAACTTAAAGCGCTGCGCGAAGCGAAGCAGCGCACGAACTGGCTCGCACCCGACGAGACATATGAGTCGGACTGCCAGGCATTTCTTTTCGATATCCTCGCGCCGCAGCGGCTCGACGGCTTCCTGCAAGCGCTCGCTGGATTCGTCGCCCGCATTGCGCCAGCGGGCGCGCTCAACGCGCTGCTGCAGACCGCGCTGCATTTCACGTCGCCGGGCGTGCCCGACCTGTACCAGGGCACCGAGCTATGGGATTTCAGCCTCGTCGAGCCGGACAACCGGCGGCCCGTCGATTACGCGGCGCGCGCGGCGGCACTCGATGACGCGCCGCCCGCCGCGAAGCTCCCGCATTGGCGCGATGGGCACGTGAAGCTCGCGCTCGTGCGGCGGCTGCTCGCGCTGCGCTCGCTCGCCCCCGAACTGCTGCGCGAAGGCAGCTATCTGCCGCTCGAAGTGCGCGGCGAACTCGCGCAACACGTCATCGCGTTCGCGCGCCGTCGAAGCGACACGTGCGCCGTGATCGTCGGCACGCGGCTTGCGGCGACGCTCATCGAAGGCGACGTGCCGCTCGTCGCGCCGCAGCGTTGGGGCGATACGTCGATCGCGTTGCCGAAGGATTGGGCCGTACCGCAATGGCGGGACTGGCTGAGCGATGCCGTCCGCACCGCGGACGGCGACAACACGCTGTATCTGCGCGACGTGCTCGCGGCGATGCCCGTCGCTGTGTTGTCGAATCTCGCGCGTGTTTAAGCGCCTTGCGCGTTATGCGGGGATCATGCCGCCGCGACCGGCAGACTCAGCGCAAGCGCCGTGGCCGCGCCTTCGGTCAGCGGCTGCTGCTCGAAGCGTCCGCCGTGGGCCTCGGTTACGCGCTGGCACAGTGACAGCACCCACGCCGCGCGCCCCGTCTCCAGCGGCTCGCGCGCTTGCGCGCGCGCGAACGGCTCAAGCAGATGCGGCAGTGCGTCGTCGGTCAGCGCCTCGGGCGCGGCCGTCCACTTCACGCCGAAACGCACCGAAGCCGCCGTCGCGCCCACGTCGAGCGTCACGGCTGCGCCGCTTGCACTCGACTCCACCGCGAACACGAGCATCAGCCAGAGCGCCTGCGCGATCCGTTCGCGGTCGCCGTCGAGCGTCGCGCCCGTCGGCAAACCGTACACGGTCAGTGTCACGGCGCGCGCACCGGCGAGCGCCACACGCACGTCGCCGGCCGCTTCATCGGTCAGCGCGTCGAGCGCGAACGGCGCGCGGTCGACGCGCAGCGAGCGCGTCCCGGCGCGCGTCTTGTCGACGAGCGTTTCAAGCAACCGCACCTGCTGTTCGACGCCGGTGCGAATACCGCCGAGCGCGCGCTGCGAGCCCGCATCGGCGGCATCGATCTTGCGCTCCAGCACGTAGGCCCAGCTGTGGATTGCATTAAGCGGACTGCGCAAATCGTGCGACACGCGCGACAGCACGTGATCGCGCATGAAGAGCGCGGTCTCCGCGCACAGGCGCGCAATGCGTTCGGATCGTGATTCGGGAGTTGACGCCATCGGTGTCCTCGTCTGCGCTCGTGGCGGGCTATTTTCGTGAGCATCCGGCGTGCCGCGCCGGTCCGCCATTATAGGTAGCCGTGCGAAATCGCCTGCGCCGGGCACGCCTCGCGTGCGTGCGGGCTCCGCAAAACCCCTACAATATCGTTTTTTCCTTCCTGTACAGGAGTCTTTCATGTCTATCGTGACCACCGCTTCCGGCCTCAAGTACGAGGATCTGACCGAAGGCAGCGGCGCTGAAGCGCAAGCGGGTAAAACCGTCAGCGTCCATTACACCGGCTGGCTGACGGACGGCCAGAAGTTCGATTCGAGCAAGGACCGCAACGACCCGTTCGCCTTCGTGCTGGGCGGCGGCATGGTCATCAAGGGCTGGGACGAAGGCGTTCAGGGCATGAAAGTGGGCGGCGTGCGCCGTCTGACGATTCCGCCGCAACTCGGCTACGGCGCGCGCGGCGCGGGCGGCGTGATTCCGCCGAACGCGACGCTCGTGTTCGAAGTGGAACTGCTCGACGTCTGACGCGCGAAGCGCTCGCTCACGCTCGCGTCATGAATCCGCATCATCACGCACCCGTCACTGCGCCCGGCGTCGAACTGCGCCGCTACGGCACAGTCGAGGAGACCGATCTGCACGATTTTCACCAGATCGTGCTCGGGCTCGACGGTGCGATGGAGATGACCGTGGGCGGCGTGGGCGAGCGCATCGACTGCTATTCCGCCTGGCTGATTCCGGCCGGCGCGCAGCACGACTATGCGGGCATCGGCGAGAACCGCCAGCTCGTGCTCGATCTGCCCGCCGCGTCGCTTGCGGTGCCCGAGCGGCTCTTCGACGCGGCGCGCGCCGTTCGCATCGATCCCGCGCTCACGCAGCTCGTGCAGCAGATCGCACAGCGCGCCGTGCTCGCGATGCCGCCGGACACAAGCGCCGACGCGCGTGCGCGGCGTTTTCACTGGGACGCATCGGCGCGGCTGTGCGCCGCCTTCATCGCGCAGACCGGCATCGCGGGCAGCACATCGTTCGAGGCGGCGGCGGGTCTCGACTTTGCGCGCATCGACCGCTGGCTGCGCGCGCATCTCGCGGAGCCCTTGCGTATCGCCGATCTCGCCGCGCATTGCGGCTTCGGCGTTCGGCGCTTTCATCAGCTTTTTATCGAGGCGTTCGGCGAGACGCCGCATCGCTATCTGCAACGGCTGCGCCTCGATACCGCCGTGACGCTGCTCGCGGACCCGCGCCATACGCTCATCGACGTCGCGCTCGATGTCGGTTTCGGCGACCAGAGCGCGTTCACGCATGCGTTCACGCGCCGCTTCGGACTCGCGCCCGGGCAGTGGCGGGCATTGCCGCATTAAGCTATCTTTACCCGGCTATTAGCCCGGATTTATAAATAATAAGCAAATACTCAATATTCAGCGCATGCCATGCGGCATCGCCGCTTTCACGCGTTACTCCACGTCAACTCGCGATATAGGCAACGGACTACCGTAGCAAACCGATCTTTATGCTTATCGCATTGATTTTACGCACGTTCTCCGCAAATCGTGATTCACCGACATAATCTGCAATTAAATCCAACAAATTCGATTTACGACTGTAATTAAAATCGGGTCCTTGATTAAAAATCAACTTCGAAAAGGATCCGCAAAATGTCCAGACGCAGTTTCCTCAAAGGCGCCGCGATGTCCATACCCGCCGCCATGCTCGGCCCGGTCGCGACGATGCGACCCGCTCAGGCGGCCGGCTTGCTGACCAACCTGAAATACCAGGTGCTCGTTCCCGAAATCTACAAGGCCATTCCCAAGCCGCCCGCGTACTCGAAGGCGATCGTGATTGGCAGCGGCTTCGGCGGCGCAATCAGCGCCCTGCGGCTCGCGAAGGCCGGTATCCAGACGACCGTGCTCGAACGCGGCTCGCTGTTCCCGAACAGCCCCTTGCGTCAGACCTTCGCGACCGACGTTCTGCCCGACGGACGCGGCTACTGGCAGCGCACGAGCGCCAAGGAACTGAACACGCTCACGTACCACTTCGACTACTTCAACGGCGTCTTCGACATCACTTCCTGCGGCACGATCGACGTCTGGCGCGCAGCCTGCGTGGGCGGCGGCTCGGTGGTCTTCACGGGCGTGATGATCCAGCCGCAGCAGAACTACTTCGATGCAATCTATAACGGACTCGTGAGCTTCGACGAGATGGACCGCACGTACTACCCGCGTGTGCGCAGCATGCTCAATCTGAGCCCGATGCCCAACGATATCTATAACTCGGCGGCGTTCGGCCACTCGCGCGTGTGGGACCAGCAGGCCGCGAAGGCCGGCTTTACCACTCCCCGCCCCGACTCCATCTTCAACTGGGATGTGGTGCGCAGCGAAATGAGGCCAGGCGGAACACGCCCCTCGGCGACCATCGGCGAAAGCAATCTTGGCAACAGCAACGGCGCGAAGTTCGATCTGAACCAGAACTACCTGAAGCAAGCGCAAGCCACCGGCAAGGCTGCGGTGTACCCTGGCCACGAAGTGTCGCGCATCACGTTCGACGGCTCGCGCTACGTGCTCGACACGCAGAAATACGCCCCGGACGGCACCGTCACCGACCGCTACACGCTCACCTGCGACTACCTGTTCCTCGCGGCGGGATCGATGGGCAGCAGCCAGCTCATGGTCGCGGCCCGCGACCGTGGCGACCTGCCGAACCTGAACGAGCACGTCGGCGAAGGCTGGGGCACCAACGGCGACACGCGCGTCGTGCGTTCGTTCAGCGCGATCAGGGGCTTGACCCAGGGCTCGCCCTGCGCGTCGATGCTGCATCAGCCGGGCGCGCTGCCCACCACGCTGGAGAACTGGTACACGCCAGCCGTGCCGATCGACGTCGGCATTCTCGGCTCGCTCGGCATGGGCTTCGATCAGAGCAATCGCGGACGCTTCGTCTACGATCCGGTTTCGAAAAAAACCGTCCTCCAGTGGCCGTCCAACGGCAACAACGACGTCGTCGCGATGGCACGCCAGCTCAACAACAAGATCGCACAGGTCAACAATGTGGTGACAGGCGTGCCGCTGCTCACCGCGGACGTGGACGCCTCGTTCACGGCCCATCCGCTGGGCGGCCTCGTGCTCGGCAAGGCCACGGATGCGTATGGGCACCTCGCCGGCTACAAGCGTCTCTATGCCATCGACGGCGCGATCATTCCGGGCACGACGGGTGCGGTCAATCCATCGCTGACAATCGCCGCGCTCGCCGAGCGCAATATCGAAAAGATAATTGCAACGGACTTCTAATTAAAATGGAGAGTCCGCGATGCCGGCGCACCGCGCAGGCATCGCGACGCGCTTTATGCGTTTGTTTTGGTTGATTCAGCCTCTGCACGCGGCCGCGATGTCGTGCGCGGTCATCTTTGCACTCGCTGCCTGCGGCGAGAAGGAAGCCCCGCCTCAACAGCCACAGGTGCCGGCGAGCAGGGCGTCCCAACCCATGACGGGGTCCCCCGGCGGCGCCAACGCGTTCAACGAGCACGCGCCAGGCTCCGGAGAAACGGCCGTCGCGCACGCCTTGCCCGCCGTCTGCGAAAAATATCTCGCGAAGATCGACGCTTGCATCGCGCACCTCGGCGCGACGAGCGACAACGGCTATCAGCTCAAACAGGCCGCCGATCAGGCGCGCAAGGAGTGGGCGCTCATGGACGATCAGGCGTCGCTTCACGACATGTGCGAGCAAGCGGTGGCCGCGTTCGCTCAGCCGGCCAGCGACGTCGAATGCTCATAGGCGCCATCGCAACGCTCACTCGCCGCTCACTCCTCGAATCGCCACTCCCACTGCGTCTGCGCGCCCACGCTCACGCGCGTGCCCGCACCCGACACGATCGTCGCGTTCACGCCGAACGTGAGGCCCCCATTCACGCGCGGGTCGGCGCGAAAAGTCATCAGCGTGTCGAGCGGCTCGTTCGGCCACTGCGCGTTGCGCTCGCCCGTGCGCTGATCGATCGTCGTGACCGGGCACCGATCGCACGGCTTCGCGAAGCGCAGCACGATGTCACCGCCGTCGATCGACATCGTTTCGATGAAGTCCTCGTCGAACGCGCCCTCGCCGTCGACGACGATGTTCGGCCGGAAGCGGGTCATCGGCAACGGCGGCGCGCCCTTAGCAGCGAGCCGGGCGTTGAGGTCCGCGAGCGACGCCTCGTTCGTCACGAGCAGCGGGAACGCGTCCGCGAACTGCGTCGGCACGTCCTCGCCGTTCGTCCACTTCCTGTTCGCAAAACGCATGGCGTCAGGCGCGAATCGCACGATCCGCAGCGGCACGCCCACGGCCTTCGTGATCCATTGCGCGGCTTCGTCGCCCTCGTCGAGCGCATCGACCGTGTCGTTCCACACCGTCGCGCGCACGCGGCGCTCGTCGCCTCGCGGCTCGAAGGACAGCAGCAGCGAAGAGGCGTCGCCGGCCGTCGAAAGGCGCACGCCGCCCTCGACGAACGTGGGCACGACACGCGCCATCGCCGCCTGGTCGCGCTGCGTGACCAGGCGGTTCGTCCCGTCCACCACCATCCAGTGACGGTCCCACTTCAGGCCCGTGGCGCCGAGCTGCGCCTGATCGAGCGCGATGGCGCCGCACGACTTGACGGGATAGACGAACAAAGCGCGAATGACGGGCATGACGTTTGACCTCTGCTGCGATGAAGAAAAACGGGCCGCCCCATGCGACCCGAACTGCAAGAACACGATGTAACGTACCGCGCGAAGCTACCGCTTACGCCGCCGCGCCGAGTCCGCGCGCGAGATCGTTGCGGATGTCCTGCGCGTTTTCGAGCCCCACGGCGAGGCGGATCAGCCCTTCGGTGATGCCCGCCGCGGCGCGCGCTTCGGCCGTGATGCGGCCGTGCGTCGTCGTCGCCGGATGCGTGATCGTCGTGCGCGTGTCGCCGAGGTTGCCCGTGATCGAACAGATCTTCGTGTTGTCGATGACACGCCACGCGTTCGCGCGCTGCGCTTCGGGCGTGTCGCCCTTCAGCTCGAACGAAACGATCGCGCCGCCTGCCTTCTGCTGACGCATCGCGAGCGCGTGCTGCGGATGCGATGCGAGGCCCGGATAGAACACGCGCTTGACGGCCGGATGCGCTTCGAGCCAGCTCGCGATTTCGAGCGCGTTCGCCGACTGCTTCTCGACGCGCAGCGACAGCGTCTCCATGCCCTTGAGCAGTATCCACGCGTTGAAGGCGGAGAGCGTCGGGCCCGCGCTGCGCACGAACGGGAACACCTTCTCCATGATGAACTGCTTCGAGCCGACGAGCGCACCGCCGAGCACGCGGCCCTGGCCGTCGAGGAACTTGGTCGCCGAGTGCATGACCACGTCCGCGCCGAACTTGAGCGGCTGCTGCAGCGCCGGGCTGCAGAAACAGTTGTCGACGACGAAGAGCGCGTTCGCGGTTTTCGCGATCTTGCTGATCGCTTCGATGTCCGCGACTTCGGTGAGCGGGTTCGACGGCGTTTCGAGGAAGAACATCTTGGTCTCGGGACGCACGGCGTTTTTCCACGCATCGAGATCGGACGGATCGACGAAGGTGGTCGTGATGCCGAACTTGCTGAAGATCTGCGAGAACATGCCGAGCGTCGAGCCGAAGATCGCCTGCGAGCTGACGATGTGGTCGCCCGCCTGCAGCGCGGCCATCACGACCGAGAGGATCGCCGCCATGCCCGACGCCGTCGCCATGCACGCCTCGCCGCCTTCGAGCGCGGCGAGGCGGTCCTGGAACATCGTCACGGTCGGGTTCGTAAAGCGCGCATACGTGTAGCCGCTTTCGGAGTTCCTGAAGCGATCGGCCGCTTCGGCGGCGCTCGAAAAGCAGAAGCTCGACGTGAGGAAGAGCGCTTCCGAATGTTCGTTGAACTCGCTGCGCAGCGTGCCCGAGCGCACGGCCAGCGTGTCGAAGTTGAAGGTGTCGTCCATGTTCGCGTGGTTTCCTGTTCGTTTCCCAATCGAAGACCGTCCGGCCGCAAGACCATCAGGCGCAAAAAAGCCCGCTTTGCGTCGGCAGAAGCGGGCTTCGGGTGTTCGGGGCAGCAGCGCGGCGTATCGGAAATCGGTGAACTGGTTCGATGCCGTTCGCTTTAGCTGTTTTGGGTTGCCCCGCGTCCGCAAGCTGAGATCAAATCGACGCAAGCCCTGATGCTAACACGGGCCAGCGCGCTTCGCACCCCTCACTCCACCGAGAGTTGCAGATGCAGCTGCGAACGCGCGACGCCGGCGTCCATCGCTTCGCTCGCCGCGTCACGGTCCGACTGGGCCTGCGGCGCGAGACGCGCGGTTTCGAGGCGGTCGAGGTAAGCGCTCGTGATGTCGCCGGTGACGTAATCGCCGTCGAAGCACGAAGCGTCGAAGTGCTTGATCTCCGGATTGATGTCGCGCACGGCCTGCTTGAGCGCTTCCACGTCCTGATACACGAGGTGATCCGCGCCGATGATGCGCGCCACTTCCTCATCCGTGCGGCCGTGGGCGACGAGTTCGCCCCGCGTCGGCATGTCGATGCCGTACACGTTCGGGTACTTCACCGGCGGCGCCGCCGACGCGAAGATCACCTTCGTCGCGCCCGCATCGCGCGCCATCTGCACGATTTCCTGCGACGTCGTGCCGCGTACGATCGAGTCGTCGATGATCAGCACATTCTTGCCCTTGAACTCGATGCCCATCGCGTTGAGCTTCTGGCGCACCGACTTCTTGCGCATCGCCTGGCCCGGCATGATGAAGGTGCGGCCCACGTAGCGGTTCTTGAAGAAGCCCTCGCGGTATTCGACGCCGAGCTTCGCGGCCACCTGCATCGCGGCGGGACGCGACGAATCGGGAATCGGCATCACGACGTCGATCTTCACGTCGGGCAGTTCGCGCCGGATCTTCTCGGCGAGGTAGTCGCCCATGCGCAGACGCGCGTTGTAGACCGGCACGCCGTCGAGCACCGAATCCGGACGCGCGAGATACACGAGTTCGAAGATGCAGGGGTTGAGGCTCGGGGCGCTCGCGCACTGCTGCGCGTGGAAGTTGCCGTCGAAGTCGATGAAGATCGCTTCGCCCGGCGCCACGTCGCGCACGAATTCGAAGCCGATGCCTTCGAGCGCCACCGATTCGGACGCCACCATCCACTCGGTGCCTTCCGGCGTTTCGGACTTGCCGATGCACAGCGGGCGGATGCCGAACGGGTCGCGGAACGCGAGCATGCCGTAGCCCGCGATCAGCGAAACGATCGCATACGAGCCGCGCACGCGTTTATGCACGCCCGAGACGGCCTTGAAGAGCGCCGCGGGATCGAGTTCGAGGCCGGAGCTGGCCGTCTGCACTTCGTGCGCGAGCACGTTGAGCAGCACTTCGGTGTCGGATTTGGTGTTGATGTGCCGGCGATCGACGCGGAACATCTCTTCCTTGAGTTGCTGCCAGTTCGTGAGGTTGCCGTTGTGCGCGAGGATGAGGCCGAACGGCGCGTTCACGTAGAACGGCTGGGCTTCCTCTTCGCTCGACGCCGAACCGGCCGTCGGGTAGCGCACCTGGCCGATGCCGGTGGTGCCGGGCAGGCTGCGCATGTTGCGTGTGCGGAACACGTCGCGCACCATGCCGTTGGCCTTGTGCATGTGGAACGTGCTGCCGTTCGCGGTGGCGATGCCAGCCGCGTCCTGACCGCGGTGCTGCAGGAGCAGCAGTGCGTCATAGAGGAGCTGGTTGACGGGAGAGCGGGAAACTACGCCTACGATGCCGCACATGGCAGGTCCTTCAAAAGATCGAAATCGGTAGCGGCGGGCGGCCTTGAGCCGGTCCTGCGCCGCGAAGATGCCGTACTGCCGCGCCGGGCCGCCGGCTTCATGTCCCGTTACACGTGGACGTACGAAGCGAGCGTTTCGGGCAACAGCGGTTTCAGTTCGTGCACACCGCGCCGGGCATAGGGCCACAGCAGCGCGTCGCGCCAGAAGTCCTGCTGGGGCAGCTCGGTCAGTCCGCCGAGGACGACGAGAATCAGCACCAGCACGACGCCCCGCACGAGGCCGAACATCAATCCGAGCGACCGGTCCACTCCGGACAGTCCGGTCACCTGCACGACCCGCCCCAGCAGCGCATTGACCATGCCCGCCACGAACACGACGCCGATCAGGATCAGCGCGAAAGCCAGGAGCCACTGCGTAAGCGCGCCGCCCGGCCAGTGCGCCGGCATCCACGGCACCACGTGTTCCACGTAGCGGCACGCCACCAGAAACGCGACGATCCAGCCTATCAATCCAAAGATTTCGCCGATGAACCCGCGCCACGCCCCGCGCAGCGCCGACACACCGATCACCGCCATTACAGCGTAGTCGAATGCGGTGAGCATCGGCGGGTTAATCCGCTGATCCGTTCGAGCCGGACATCAGCCCGGCCCCGCGCACCTTCGCGATCGCCTCCGATGCCGCCTGGCGGTCCGCGAACGGGCCTGCGCGCAGCAGCGTGCGCGTCGTGCCGTCGGCCTGCTTGCGTTGCTCGGTATATGCGGGCACGCCGACCGCTTTCAACTTCGTTACCCAGTTGCGCGCGGTTGCGTCGTTCGAGAACGCGCCCAGTTGCACCGCGTAGCGCGCGCCCGGTGCGCTGGCCTCGGCGGCGGCGGTCTTGTCGGTGCTTTCCGCGTTCGACTTGGTCGACGGGTTCTGCGCCCCGGATTGCGTGCCGTGCGAGGTCGCAGCCGTGTTCGTTGCATTCGCCGCTGCATTCGCCGAAGTCTGCGCGGCGGGCTTGCTCGTGTGCGATGTCTGCGCTTGGGTTTGGGCTTGTGCGGTAGGCGCAGTCTTGCTGCCAGGCGCCGCCGATGCGGCTGTTGCCGCGGCCGGCGCGCTGGCCGTGTTCTGTGCGGTTTGCGCGGACACCGCCGGAGCGGCTTCCGAAGCGCCGGGCGCTGCGTTCGCGAGGGCCGACGCGCCGGGGTTGTCCGGCGCGACGCCGTCCTGGGTGTCCGCCGCCTCGTCGCGGGCTGCGGCGCCGCGATCGGCCGTGGTCGGACGGCTCGGAATGTCGATGGCGATGTCGTCGGTGACGGGCTTCGGATGAGAATCGAGCACCATCGGCAGGATCACGATGGCCGCCACCACCAGCGCGATCGCGCCGACGAGGCGCCGACGCGCACGCTGCTTCTCGGGCAGAGTGGGATCGAGGAGCATCGCCTCGGCGTCGCCGGACCGGTCCGACCGGCGGCTGCGCCGCTCCACGCGCGAGCCCTCACTGCTGTTACGCCAGCCGGAGCCCGCTTCAGCGCCGCGCCGTCGCGGCGCCGCATCATCTTTCTTGCCGAACGAGAAAATGCCCATGTATGGCTGCGCTTTTGCCCTGTATTGGCCTGGTATCTGCGTGGCGGCGTGCAGGATGCCGTGCGTTCAGTGCTGCTTTAATGCTGTCTTGACTTTCGCCAGGCCATGACGCCCGCAACCGTCAAGAAACTGCCGAAAACGATAATTCTATCATTTTCGCCTACACGTTTTAGCGCATCTTCGAATGCGGCGGCAGGCGATTCATAGCGCGTGATGCTGCTGTCGGGGCCGTCCTCGACGCCCGCCGCACGCAGCGCCGCTTCAAGCTGCCCGGCCGTTGCCGCGCGCGGGCCCGGCAGATCGGTGACGCACCAGTGATCGACTTCGCCCTTCAGGTGGTGCAGCACGCCCGCGATGTCCTTGTCGCGCATGGCGCCGAACACCGCGTAAGTGTAGGGAAAATAGCCCATGCCGCCGAGATTCTGGGCCAGCACGGCCGCCGCATGCGGATTGTGACCGACGTCGAGGATCACGGAGGGGCGGCCCGGCAGCACCTGGAAGCGGCCCGGCAGTTCGACGTTCGCGAGGCCGAGGCGGATGTCCTGCGCCGCGACCGGCACGCGCTCGCGCATGGCTTCGAGCGCGGCAAGCGCCGCCGACGTGTTGATCAACTGATTCGCACCGCGCAGCGCCGGGTACGCGAGCGCGGAGCGGCGCTGCGAACGGCCCACGTAGCTCCACTGCTGACGCTCGCTGCCCGCCTGGCCCTCGTAGCGGAAATCGCGGCCGAAGAGCCACAGATCGGCGCCGATGGCCTGTGCGTGGTCGAGAAGCGTCTGCGGCGGCACCGGGTCGGCGCAGATCGCGGGCTTGCCCGGACGGAAGATGCCGGCCTTTTCGAAGCCGATCTTCTCGCGCGTGTCGCCGAGATACTCGGTATGGTCGATGTCGATGCTCGTGACGATCGCGCAGTCGGTGTCGAGCACGTTCACGGCATCCAGACGCCCGCCGAGGCCCACTTCGAGGATCACGGCGTCAAGCTCGCGCGAGGCGAACAGGTGCATGATCGCGAGCGTCGTGAACTCGAAGTACGTGAGCGTGACGGGTTCGCCAAGCGAGAGGCGGGCCGCTTCGACGGCCTCGAAATGCGGTAGCAGATCGGCGTCGCTGGCCTCCTCGCCCCCGATGCGCGCGCGCTCGTTGAACGCGAGCAGATGCGGCGACGTATGGCAACCGACGCGATAGCCGGCCTTCAGCAGGATCGTTTCGAGGATCGCGCAGGTCGAGCCCTTTCCGTTGGTGCCGCCGACCGTGAAGATCGGACAGTCAAACTTCAGTTGCAGCGCATCCTTGACTTGCCGGATCCGGCCGAGCCCCATGTCGATACCGACTGGATGCGCTGTTTCGAGGTGCGTGAGCCACGCGTCGAGGGAGGGAAAGGTACTCATCGATGGGTTTCGATTGAAGTTGCAGCATGCGGCGTGCGCGTCCGCGCCAGCGTCGGTCGCGCGAAATGTCCGCCAAGAGAAACGGCATTATCGCGGAAATGACAACGCGCCGCTTGTATGACACAAGCGGCGCGTGGGGATTTGCGGTGTGCGCCGCAGCGGCGGCACGATGTCGCGAGCCGGAAAAGCAACCCCGGCAGCCTCCGGCACGCGCCGGAGACGCACGATGTCAGGCGACCGCGTCGGCGGGCTGGCGCGAGAGGATCGCGATCATTTGCGCGATTTCCTCGCGCAGCTTGCGGCGGTCGACGATCATGTCGACCGCGCCCTTCTGGAACAGGAACTCGGCGCGCTGGAAGCCTTCCGGCAGCTTCTCGCGCACGGTCTGCTCGATCACGCGCGGGCCGGCGAAGCCGATCAGCGCCTTCGGCTCGGCGATCACGACGTCGCCGAGGAACGCGAAGCTCGCCGACACGCCGCCCATCGTCGGATCGGTCAGCACGGAGATGAACGGCAGCCGGGCCTCGGCCAGCTTCGTCAGCATCGCCGTGGTCTTGGCCATCTGCATGAGCGACAGCAGGCTTTCCTGCATGCGCGCGCCGCCGGAGGCCGTGAAGCAGATGAACGGCACCTGCTGCTCCAGCGCGTTCTGCGCACCGCGCGCGAAGCGCTCGCCCACCACCGAGCCCATCGAGCCGCCCATGAACGAGAACTCGAAGCAGGCCACGACGACCGGCAGCGTGTGGATCGCGCCGCCCATCACGACCATGGCGTCGGTTTCGCCGGTCTCGTCCATCGCTTCCTTGATGCGATCCGGGTACTTGCGGCTGTCCTTGAACTTGAGCGCGTCGACCGGAACGATCTCCTGGCCGATCTCATAGCGGCCTTCCGGATCGAGCAGGCCGTCGAGCCGCTCGCGCGCGCCGATGCGCATGTGGTGATCGCACTTCGGGCAGACGTGGAGATTCGCCTCGACGTCGTTGCGGTACAGCACCGCTTCGCACGACGGGCACTTGATCCACAGCCCTTCCGGAATGCTCTTGCGGCTTTTCGGATCGGTTTGCTTGATCTTCGGCGGCAGCAGTTTGTCGAGCCAGCTCATTTATTTTCCTTCCTTGTCCTTCGCGGTGTCGTCATGCGGGCACGGCGCGGGCGGCGAGTCCGGCGATTCAGTCCGGATTCGACCGGGTTCCGACCCTAGCCGCGCATGGCGAAAAGTGGATTTTACCGCAGGTATTACCGGGTGCCGCCAGCGTGTGCATCAATTGCCGCCCGAATCTCCGCGATGAACTGCGTGAGCGTCTGCGCCGCGGCTTGCGGCGGCGTTTGCTGCAGCAACTGCACGATACGGCTGCCGATCACGACGGCATCGCTCACGGCGGCGACAGCGGCGGCGGTCTGCGCGTCGCGGATGCCGAATCCGACACCGACCGGCACCGGCACGTGCGACTTGATCGCCGGGATTTTACTCGCGATGCTCGCGACGTCGAGGTTGGCGGCGCCCGTCACGCCCTTGAGCGACACGTAGTAGACGTAACCGCTCGCCACGCGGCCGACTTCGGCGATGCGCCCGTCGGTCGAGGTCGGCGCAAGCAGGAAGATCGGATCGATGTTCGCCGCTTTCATCTTCTCCGCGAAAGCGACGCACTCTTCCGGGGGATAGTCGACGATCAGCACGCCGTCGACGCCGGCATCCTTCGCCGCGACGGCGAACGCCTCGGCGCCCATGCGCTCGACCGGGTTTGCGTAGCCCATCAGGACGACGGGCGTCTTGTCGTCGGTCTCGCGAAAGCGCTTGACGTCGGCGAGGACGCTACGCAGCGTGACGCCCTTTTCGAGCGCGCGCTCCGAGGACTGCTGGATCACGGGTCCGTCGGCCATCGGGTCCGAGAACGGCACGCCCAGTTCGATCACATCGGCGCCGCCGGCAGCGAGCGCGTGCATGAATTCGACGGTGCGCGCCGGATCGGGATCGCCGGCGGTCATGAACGGGATAAGGCCTTTCCTGCGCTGGGCGGCCAGCGCGTCGAACGTGCTTTTGATACGGGACATGACAGGGTCCTCTATTAAAACGTCACTGCGCGCAATGCACGCGCAAGCCGGCGGCGGCGCTTCAGGCGCCCGCCGCAACGCCCTGCTTCGCGGATGCGGGCGCGGCAGCCGCCGCGCTCACGCGTTCGCGCGCGATCGCGCAGTAACTTTCGTTGATTTCATAGCCGACGAATTCGCGCTTCTGGCGTGCGCAGGCGACTGCCGTGGTGCCGCTGCCCATGAACGGGTCCAGCACGCGGCCGCCCGGCGGGCAGCTCGCGAGCACCATGCGCTCGACGATTTCCAGGGGCTTCTGGGTCGGATGATCGACGCGCTCTGCGTGCTGCCGGTGCAGACGCGAAACCGACCAGACGTCCTTGGGGTTGTAGCCGAGCTCCAGCCACCTGCTACCCTCGAATATTTTCCGCGAACGCGCCTTCTTCGTGGCGGCATCGTACGGGATGCGAACGGGATCGAGATCGAAGTAATAATTCTTCGACACCGCGAAAAAACCGATGTTGTCGTGCACCGACGTGAAACGGCGCGTCGTGCCGCCCATGCTCGGCACGCGCCGGTCCCAGACGATCTCGTTGATCATCGTGAGCTTCGACTTCAGGAAGACGAAGATTTCCGGCGCGTACTGCCAGGTGCAAAACACGTAGAGCGAGCCGCTCGGCTTGAGCTTCGGGATCGCCAGATCGAGCCATTCGCGCGTCCAGGCGAGGAAGTCCTCGCCCGAACGCATGTCGGAGTCGTTGCCGTAGTCCTTGCCGAGCCCGTAGGGGGGGTCGGCGACGATCAGGTCGATCGAGGCGTCGGGCATGTTCGCTGCATCGGTCAGAAAATCGCGGTTCAGAAGCCGGATGCTGTCCGGCACCGTGGCGAGCCCGCCCGGCGCGGCGGCCTTTGCAGGCCGCGCGTTGGGCGTGTCCGCGGCGACCTCGACCGGTTCGGCCACTTCGGCTTCCTGGTCGCTCATGGGGGCCGGGCTTTGCGGCTCGTCGAACTCGTCGCGCATCGCGTGGGCGCTCAGAACGTGATACCCGATCGCTCGGCGACCGTGTGCATGTCCTTGTCGCCCCGCCCCGACAGGTTCACCAGCAGGATCTTGTCCTTCGGCAACGTCGGCGCAAGCTTCGCCGCGTACGCGAGCGCGTGGCTCGATTCGAGCGCGGGAATGATCCCTTCGATCCGGCAGCAATCGTGGAACGCCTTGAGCGCTTCCTCGTCGTCGATCGTCACGTACTGCGCGCGGCCGCTGTCCTTGAGCCACGCGTGTTCGGGACCGACGCCCGGATAGTCGAGACCCGCCGACACCGAATGCGTCTCGATGATCTGGCCGTTCTCGTCCTGCAGCAGATAGGTGCGGTTGCCGTGCAGCACGCCCACGGTGCCGGCCGTGAGCGCGGCGGCGTGGCGGCCCGTCTCCATGCCGTCCCCGGCGGGTTCGACGCCGATCAACTGCACGGAAGCATCGTCGATGTACGGGTAAAAGATGCCCATCGCGTTCGAACCGCCGCCCACGCACGCGATCACGGCGTCCGGCTGGCGGCCCGTCATCTCGGGCATCTGCACGCGGCATTCATCGCCGATCACCCGCTGGAAGTCGCGCACCATCATCGGGTACGGGTGCGGGCCCGCCACGGTGCCGATGATGTAGAACGTGTTCTCGACGTTGGTGACCCAGTCGCGCATGGCTTCGTTGAGCGCGTCCTTGAGCGTGCGCGAGCCCGACTCGACGGGCACGACCTTCGCGCCGAGCAGCTTCATGCGGTACATGTTCGCGGCCTGGCGGCGCACGTCCTCGGCACCCATGTAGACCACGCACTCCATGCCGAAGCGCGCTGCAATCGTGGCGGTGGCGACGCCGTGCTGGCCGGCACCCGTCTCGGCGATCACGCGCGGCTTGCCCATGCGCTTCGCGAGCAGCGCCTGGCCGATCACGTTGTTCACCTTATGCGCGCCCGTGTGGTTCAGGTCTTCGCGCTTCAGATAGATCTGCGCGCCGCCGACCATTTCGCTCCAGCGCTGCGCGTGGTAGATCGGCGACGGACGGCCGACAAAATGCTTCAACTCGCGCTGATATTCGGCGATGAAGTCGGGATCGTCCTTGTATTTGGCGTAGGCGTCGCGCAGCTCGCCGATCGCCTGCATGAGGGTTTCGGCAGCGAACACGCCGCCATATGGGCCGAAGTGGCCCCGTTCATCGGGTAAATTGTACATAAGTCACTCGCTCGACCAGGCTCGGGCGCCCCGCGTTGCGCGAGGGCCGGCTGGCCAAAGGGGGAAATCCCCCGGGTTCATCCCGCGTCCGCTTCGCGCACTGCGCGCACGAACGCCGCCATGCGGGCGTGATCCTTCACGCCCCTCGCGCCCGGCACCTCGATGCCACTGGAGACATCGACGGCGAACGGACGCACCTGGCGAATCGCATCACTGACGTTTTGCGCGTTCAAGCCACCACTCAAAACGGCCCGACGCGCGAGCCCTGCGGGGATAAGTGACCAATCGAAAACCTTCCCGCCGCCGCCATAACCGTCGACGTGAGTGTCGAACAGCAGGCCGCTGGCTGATGAATAACTGTTCGCCGATTCTAACAAATCGGCCTCGCGAGTATCGGCTGCCACACGCAGCGCGCGCAACCAGGGCAAACCGGCAACGGCGGCAAGCGCCTCGCACTGCCCGGGCGTTTCGTCGCCGTGGAACTGCAGCAGCGAGAGCGAGACGTTGCTCGCCACCTCGCCGATCCACTGCGGCGTGGCGTTCACGAAGAGCCCCACCACCGAGACGAATGGCGGGATGTCATGCGTCAGTTCGACCGCCTGCGCGACGCTCACCGAACGCGCGCTTGGCGGATAGAACACGAGGCCGATCGCATCGGCGCCGAGGTCGATGGCGTGCGCGACCGCGTCCGGCGTCGACAGGCCGCACAGCTTGATGCGCGTGCGGCGCACGGGCACGGGGCGCAAGGAGGAGAGATCGGCTGCGGTCATGACGGATGAAGCGGATTGCCCTTGCGATTGTTCGATTGTTCGGTTGTTGCCTGGCGGCGCGTCCGGAGCCGGCAGCGGCCCACGGTGCGTATCTCAGTCGGACCAGATCGCGCTCCACGGCATGCTGGCCGTATGCGGTTCGGGGACCTGGAACTCGTCAGGATAGCCTACCTGGGCGAGATAGAGGCCGTCTGGCATGAAAGTCGGCGCGGCCTTCGTGCGGTCGAGTCCCGCCAGCACCTCGGCCATCCACGCAGCCGGATAGCGCCCGCGCCCCACCGCCACGAGGCAACCCATCAGATTGCGGACCATGTGGTGCAGGAACGCATTGGCGCGAAAGCGGAAGTGGATGAAGTCGCCCTGCGGCCGGATGTCGATCTGGTACAGGTGTTTGACCGGCGTCTTCGACTGACACTCCGACGAGCGGAACGCCGAGAAGTCATGCTCGCCGATCAGGTGCGCGGCGGCCTCGCGCATCGCGTCGACGTCGAGCGGCGTATGGATCCAGCCCGCGCGGCCCGCCAGCATCGGCGAGCGCACCGCGTTGACGTAAAGCGCGTAGTAATACGTGCGCTCGAACGCGGAAAAGCGCGCGTGGAATGCCTCGGGCATCGGTTGCGCCCACTGCACAGCCACCGTCTTCGGCAGGAACGCGTTCGTTCCGCGCACCCACGAGAACGGCGGGCGGTCGAGGTCGGTATCGAAATGGGCGACCTGGCCGAGGCCGTGGACGCCCGTATCTGTACGCCCCGCCACGACCGTCTGCAGCGGCACGCAGGCGAACTCGCGCAAAGCCCGCTCGAGTTCGTCCTGCACCGTCTTGCCGTGCGGCTGCGACTGCCAGCCGCAAAATGCAGCCCCGTCGTACTGGATTCCTAGCGCGATACGCATACCGATTACGGTGCCCCGGTCACGAGAGCGGCGCGAGCGTCGACAACAGCGCCTGCGCGTCGGCGCGCGTGCTGTGGTCGTTCGACTCGATCACCTCGTTGATCAGCGAACGCGCACCCGCCAGATCGCCGAGCGCGATGTACTCGTGCGCGAGTTCGAGCTTGTTGCGCGCGATCCGCGCCAGTTGCTCGGGGGTGAAGACCGGCAGCGGCTCGGCGGAATCGGGGGGCAGGTTGAGGTCGAAGTCCAGCGTCAGTGCACCGAAACGCGGCGCGCCGAGGCCCGCAATCGCACCCGGTCCCGCCGTGCCCGCCTTGATGGCGTCGGCCACAGGCGACGCGGACGGATCGAACAACGGCACAGCCTTGGCCGCGGTCGTCTCGGGCGTTGCGACCGGCTCCGTCGAGAGCGGCGCGGCCGGGGCGACAGGTGCTGCCGGTGCGATAGGCTCGGCCACGCGCGGCGGCAGCGGCATGTCGATACCACCGAGCGCGCTGACGGCTTCTGGCGGGAACTCGCCGGGTACGTCGGCGTCTTTCTCCGCTGCTGCGGGCGGCGCGGGTTGTTCGACATGCGCGGGGTGCGGCTCTGCCGCCTCCGGTGCCGGGGCTTCCAGCTCGGTTATGAAGTGCTGCCCGGTGTCTTCGGGTTCGGCATTGACCGGTGTGTCGGTGTCACGAGCCGCTTCAGCTTCGTGCTGGTGCGGCGCTTGCCCCAGTTCGGCCTCGCGCGCCAGTCTCTCGACTTCTCCAGCAGGACGCTGTGCCTCGGCGGCTTCCGGAGGCAGCGCCGACGCACCCAGTTCCGCCGCAGCCGCAAAGCCAGCCGCCTCGCTCGCGTCGGCAAGGATCTCAGGCGTGCCGCGTTCAACGCCGCGCGCCGTCACGCCTGGTTCCTCGCGATCGTTGCGTCCCTCGGGGACGGTCTGCGCCAGACCGCCGGCCGGGGAGTCGAATTGCGCGGGCGGCAAAGCTTCGCCGCCCAGCGACGCAGCCGCCTTAGGGCCCGCTTTCCGCGTGGCCCGATCGAGGCTCTCGTCGCGTTGAGCGGGACCCGCCGCCGCGGACACCGCATTCGCTTCCGGCGCGGCAGCGGCAGCGGCAGCGGCACGAGGCTCGACGGCCGTCGACTCGTCCGGCGTCGCGCTTGCGCGCAGCGGCGTGTCGACGACGGGCGGCTCGACGGACTCCTGCGCCGTTTCGCTGCCCTTGGCCATCTTGCGCGCGGACGTTTTGCGCCGGGACATCTGCAAACCGACGATCAGCGCAAGCAGCGCCGCAATAACCGCCGCCACGATACTCATCATCAGGGGCGACAACTCGATCTGAGCACCAGCCGCACGAGGTCCGGCAGTGCCCGTCGCGACTTTCGCACCCGCCGCCCCGCCGTTCCCGGTGGCTGCCGGTTTTGCCGACTGGCCGATACCGTGCTTCTGCAACGCCATGAGCACGCGGTTCTTCAGCGCGAGCAACTGCTGGAGGCTCGACACCGTCACGGGCGCCTGTGCCCCCGATGCGCCCTGGGCCGCTGCCGCACCCGACGCCGCGCTGGCCGCCGGCGCCGCCTGAATCGCGCCGCTCCACACGTGGGCATCGCTCGGCGACGTCGCCGCTGCGGGCTGACTCGCCGCCGCGCCAGCCGATGCTCCGGAGGCTGCGATCGCCGCTGCCTGCGCCGCCGCGCCGACTGCTGCCGCGCTCGCGCCGCTAGCGGCTGCCGTCTCGCTGGCTGCGCCAGCGCTTGCCGCCACGACGGCGCTAGCGGTCGCAGAAAGCGCCGACGACGGCGCTACGGCGCTGCCCGGCGCAGCCGCGATAGCAGCGGGACTCGCCGCCGCGACAGCGGAAGCGCCCTGCGCAGCCGCCCTGGTAGGCGCGCTGGCCGCAGCCGTCGCCGGCGGCGCAGTCACCTTCCCCGGCGACGCCACAGCCGGCGCTGTCACCGCAGGGGCAGGGGCAGGGGCAGGGGCAGGGGCAGGGGCCGGAGCAGAAGCCGCCGCTTGCGGCTCAGCCTCCAGAACGCCCGGCACGCCAGGCACGTTGAGCAGGGCGCCGATCTTCAACCGGCTCGGATCATGCTTCGCGAACGCGTTCGGATTCTCCTCGAAGAGCGCATGGCTCACGCGCGCAATCACGCCCTTGTCGTGGGACTGAGTGAGCTCGACGGCGATGTCGTGCAGCGACTGGCCGGGCTTGACGGTGTACCGGCCGACGACACGATAGACCGGCGCCGCCTCGGAGGCAGCCGGCGCCGCCGGGCCGGGTTGCGCGCTGGCGACGCAGCTCAGCGCGAGAAACGCCGTCGCCGTGGTGGCGCAGGCTGCCCGCCGCTTCACGGCAGCGGGAACAGAATCAAATCGAACGATCATCAGAGGCCCTGGCACACCGCTCGCGCGGCGTTCGACGAGTCAGATACGAACTGCAAGATAGAAAGGAAACCCGGACGCACGATCAAATAAAAAGCGCCGCGACTGGCGCGGCGCTTTTTCCATCGTGTCTACGCGTCATTAGCCGCGTAGTTTAATTCATTCACTTGTCGAGCAAAATGCGCAACATGCGGCGCAGCGGCTCAGCGGCGCCCCACAGCAGCTGGTCGCCGACCGTGAACGCGGACAGATACTCGCCGCCCATCGCCAGCTTGCGCAGACGGCCGACCGGCACCGACAGCGTGCCCGTCACCACGGCGGGCGACAGATCGCGCATCGACGCTTCGCGCTGGTTCGGTACGACTTTGACCCAGTCGTTGGCCGAAGCGAGGATGCCGTCGATCTCGTCGAGCGGCACATCCTTCTTCAGCTTGATCGTGAGCGCCTGCGAGTGGCAGCGCATCGCGCCGATACGCACGCACAGGCCGTCCACGGGGATCGAGCCCGGCTGGCCCATGGCCGGCTTGCCGAGGATCTTGTTGGTTTCGGCGCCGCCCTTCCACTCTTCCTTCGACATGCCGTTGCCGAGATCCTTGTCGATCCACGGAATCAGCGAGCCCGCGAGCGGCACGCCGAAGTGTTGCGTCGGCATCGCGTCGCTGTTCATGGTGGCGAGCACCTTGCGGTCGATGTCGAGGATCGCCGACGACGGGTTCGCCAGATCGTCCTTCACCGCGCCGTTGAGCGCGCCCATCTGCGAGAGCAGTTCGCGCATGTTCTGCGCGCCCGCGCCCGATGCGGCCTGATAGGTCATGGCCGTCATCCAGTCGATGAGGTTCTCGCGGAACAGGCCGCCGAGCGCCATCAGCATCAGGCTGACCGTGCAGTTGCCGCCGATGAAGTCCTTCTGGCCCTTGACCAGCGCGTCCTTGATGACGTCGAGGTTGACCGGATCGAGAATGATGACCGCGTCATCCTTCATGCGCAGCGCCGATGCTGCGTCGATCCAGTAGCCCTTCCAGCCCGACGCGCGCAGCTTCGGATACACCTCGTTCGTGTAGTCGCCGCCCTGGCACGTGATGATGATGTCGCACTTGCCCAGCTCTTCGACGCTGTTCGCGTCCTTGAGCTTCGTCTCGTTTTTGGCGAACGACGGTGCCGCACCGCCTGCGTTGCTGGTGCTGAAAAACACCGGTTCGATGAGGTCGAAATCACGTTCTTCCTGCATGCGCTGCATCAGCACGCTGCCGACCATGCCGCGCCAACCTACGAGACCTACGTTCATGACTTACCCTTGAAATGGACACTTCCCCGCTTCGCTCGCCCGGCGTGGCCGCGCGGGGAAGATGAGCGGGCACGACGAGCGATCAACGAGTGGTGATCGTTTTAATAATCGTTTTCGTGGTTTTCGTGTTAATGGCGAGCGAAATCGCACGGGCCGTGCCGTGGATATTCGAAACAGTCGTGATCTGGGGGATCGTCGCCATCGGAGCAGTCTACACGAAAACCCTAAATTCGCGCGGTAAAAACCGTATGTTTCGCCATTTGCGGCGAAGCGTCCCATCCATAGCGGAGAGACGTCCCAATGCACCTTTAAAACAAAACGGGCATGTCCAAAGACATGCCCGCTTGTTCGATGCAATTAAAGCGCAGCGACTACGGCGTCGCCCATCGCCGCCGTACCGACCCGCTGGCAGTCCGGCGTGACGATGTCACCGGTGCGGTAGCCCTGTTCGAGCACCTTCTTCACGGCGCTCTCGATGCGATCGGCCTGTTCGGCGCGGCCGAGCGAATAACGCAGCATCATCGCGGCCGAGAGGATCGTCGCGAGCGGATTGGCAATGCCCTTGCCCGCGATGTCCGGTGCCGAGCCATGCGACGGCTCATACAGGCCCTTGTTGTTCTTGTCGAGCGAGGCCGACGGCAGCATGCCGATCGAGCCCGTGAGCATCGCGGCTTCGTCGGAGAGGATATCGCCGAACATGTTGCCCGTGACGACCACGTCGAACGCCTTCGGCGCCTTCACGAGCTGCATCGCCGCGTTGTCGACGTACATGTGCGACAGCTCGACCTCCGGATATTCCTTCGAGACATCGATCATGATGTCCTTCCAGAACTGCGACGTTTCCAGCACGTTCGCTTTGTCCACCGACGTCAGCTTCTTCTGGCGCTTCTGTGCGGCCTGAAACGCGACATGGGCGATGCGGCGCACTTCGGGCTCCGAATAACGCATTGTGTCGAAGCCTTCGCGCGCACCCTTGAAGAGGCCGTCCGGCGCTTCGCGCGTGCCGCGCGGCTGGCCGAAGTAGATGTCGCCGTTCAGCTCGCGCACGATCAGGATGTCGAGACCCGACACGATCTCGGGCTTCAGCGACGACGCACCCGTCAGTTGCGGATAGCAGATCGCCGGACGGAAGTTCGCGAACAGCTCCAGATGCTTGCGCAGACCGAGAATGGCCTGCTCGGGGCGCAGCGCGCGTTCGAGCGAGTCGTACTTCCAGTCGCCCACGGCGCCGAAGAGGATCGCGTCGGCGGCCTTCGCCAGCGCGAGCGTCGCTTCCGGCAGCGGATGGCCGCTCGCCTCATAGCCCGCGCCGCCGACCGGCGCTTCTTCCATCTCGAACTTTTCGCCGAGCGCGTTCAGCACCTTGACGGCTTCCTTGACGATCTCCGGACCGATGCCGTCGCCGGGCAGCACTGCAATCTTCATCCTGTGGTTCCTCGTTTTGTTTCGTTATGCGCGGGTTCGCGCCGGCGCGTTTGCCGGGTTCGCGCTCACAGCACGCGGTTATTCAGCCACGGCTGGCGCACAAGGCGCTCGGCTTCGTACTGGCGGATCTTGTCGGCCTGGCGCAGCGTGAGGCCGATGTCGTCGAAACCGTTCAGCAGGCAATAGCGGCGGAACGCGGCTACTTCGAACGGGAATTCCTCGCCGCCATCGGTCGTGCGGACGACCTGCTTGTCGAGGTCGATCGTCAGCTGGAAGCCGTTGAACGCGTACGTTTCGTTGAACAGACGGTCCACTTGCGGCTCGGTCAGCACGATCGGCAGGAGGCCGTTCTTGAAGCAGTTGTTATAGAAGATGTCCGCGAAGCTCGGCGCGATGATCGCGCGAAAGCCGTACTGCTGGAGCGCCCACGGGGCGTGCTCGCGCGAGCTGCCGCAGCCGAAGTTCTTGCGCGCGAGCAGCACGGACGCGCCCTGATAGCGCGGCTGGTTCAGCACGAAGTCGGGGTTGAGCGGACGCTTCGAGTTGTCCTGACCCGGCTCGCCGTGGTCGAGGTAACGCCATTCGTCGAAGGCGTTCGGGCCGAAGCCGGTGCGCTGGATCGACTTGAGGAACTGCTTCGGGATGATCGCGTCCGTGTCCACGTTCTCGCGATCGAGCGGCGCCACGACGCCGGTGTGTACGATGAATTTTTCCATGATCCGTGATCCTGAAGGATGCGGGGCAAGCCGGGCGGCGAACGCCATGTGCGCCGCCCGAACGTTGTTCGGCTAATCGGGCCCGGTTAGAGCGCGTGTTGCACCGTGCGCGCCGAGTCGCTGATGTCCTGGCCGAAGCCGGCCACCGTGTTGCAGCCCGTCAGCGCGAGCAGTGCGCCCGCCAGCGAAATGAGCGCCGCACGACGCCAGAAAATGCTTGCCTTCATGCCCTTACCCCAGTTTGCGAATATCGACGAAATGCCCTTCGATGGCAGCCGCTGCGGCCATGGCCGGGCTCACGAGGTGCGTGCGTCCGCCTGCGCCCTGACGGCCTTCGAAGTTGCGGTTCGACGTGGACGCGCAGCGCTCGCCCGGCTCCAGCCGGTCGGCGTTCATGGCGAGGCACATCGAGCAGCCCGGCTCACGCCACTCGAAGCCCGCATCGACGAACACCTTGTCGAGCCCTTCGCGTTCGGCCTGCGCCTTCACGAGGCCCGAGCCCGGCACCACCATCGCGAGACGGATGTTCGGCGCCACGCGGCGCCCGAGCTTCTTCACGACAAAAGCGGCAGCGCGCAGGTCTTCGATGCGCGCGTTCGTGCACGAACCGATGAAGATCTTGTCCGGCTTGATCGACTCGATGGGCGTGTTCGGTTCGAGCGCCATGTAGTGCAGCGCGCGCTCCATCGCGTCGCGCTTGACCGGGTCCTTCTCGCGCTCGGGATCGGGCACGCGGCCGTCCACCGACGTCACCATTTCCGGCGACGTGCCCCACGTAACCTGCGGCACGATTTCGGCGGCGTTCAGCTCGACGACGCGGTCGAAATGCGCGCCTTCGTCGGAGCGGAACGTCTTCCAGTATTCGACGGCCTGGTCCCATTCGGCGCCTTGCGGCGAGAACGGGCGATTCTTCAGATAGTCGGTGGTGGTGTCGTCGACGGCGACCATGCCGGCGCGCGCACCGCCCTCGATCGCCATGTTGCACACGGTCATGCGGCCTTCCATGGTCAGCGCGCGAATGGTCGAGCCGCCGAATTCCATCGCGTAGCCCGTGCCGCCCGCCGTGCCGATCTTGCCGATGATCGCGAGCACGATGTCCTTCGCCGTGCAGCCGCGCGGCAACTGGCCCTCGACCCTCACGAGCATGTTCTTGCTCTTCTTCTGCAGGAGCGTCTGCGTGGCGAGCACGTGCTCGACTTCCGACGTGCCGATGCCGTGCGCGAGCGCGCCGAACGCGCCGTGCGTGGACGTGTGCGAATCGCCGCAGACGATGGTCATGCCCGGCAGCGTCGCGCCCTGTTCCGGACCGACGATATGGACGATGCCCTGGCGCTGGTCGTTCATCTTGAACTGCGTGATGCCGAAGGCGTCGCAGTTCGAGTCGAGCGTGTCGACTTGCAGCTTCGAAACGGGATCGGCGATGCCGTGGCTGCGGTCGGTGGTGGGCACGTTATGGTCGGAAACGGCCAGGTTCGCGCTGATGCGCCAGACCGGGCGCTCGTGCATCCTCAGACCCTCGAAGGCCTGCGGACTGGTGACTTCGTGCAGCAGGTGGCGGTCGATATAGAGGAGCGTCGTGCCGTCGTCTTCCGTGTGGACCACATGGGAGTCCCACAATTTGTCGTAGAGCGTCTTTGCCATGATGTGCGGGGAATGAATGACTACATCCAATGCGTTGGTCCGGAGATTATGCCACGCGCACCGTGCCGGATGCTGGTCCACCGGGGAAAAACCCGATAAAAAACAGTGAGTTGGGTAGTAGTGTCAATACCTGTATCGGCGTTACCCGGCAGGGTTCTACGTCGCACGGCACGAGTTTTGATTACAGGTCGACATTCGATCCGCACACGGATCTCGCAACAGCAAGCTGTTGATCAATAAGACGGTTCGCGCCCGGCAAGGCTCTCGAAAAATCGACAGCCCAACCGCCCCTTGCTTACCTTCGAGCAGACTCAGGGCGCGGCGACGCGGTCAGCCTCGCGACGAAATTGAGCCCGTCGAGCAGCATTAGCGGCGTCGATCACTCCCCGGAAATGCTGGCCGCGGCGGGACGGTTAAATCGCGAGGCGATAGCAAAGGGACGTGTAACGCTGACGCTCGGCTCTTGTGGCGATTACCGTCCGGGATAATCGTCTTACGATGACGGCACACCAAAACAAACGCCCCGGCGGGCAAACCCGACGGGGCGTTTGAGCCTGCGCACGACGCGCCGCGATGGGCGCGCCTTGCGCGGTCTGTGCTTAGCGCTGCGAAATCGGCTTCGCCTCACGCGGCGTTGCGCCGATGAACAACTGACGCGGACGGCCGATCTTCTGCTCGGGGTCGGCGATCATTTCGTTCCACTGCGCGATCCAGCCGACCGTACGCGCCATCGCGAAGATGCACGTGAACATCGACGTCGGGATGCCCAGCGCGCGC
>Ga0265338_10000121_pt1 | contig 143262 bp, 117 predicted proteins | sample 42126metaG_FD_193579 | JGI IMG/M metagenome (GOLD analysis project Ga0265338, IMG submission 193579) | Rhizosphere microbial communities from Carex aquatilis grown in University of Washington, Seatle, WA, United States - 4-21-26 metaG | ecosystem: Host-associated > Plants > Roots >...
GCTTTTCCAGCCCTACCGGTTAGCCTCGATGAACGCCTTCGCGCATTCGTCGAACGTCCTGCTGCGCCCGGCCATTGCCTTGTGCTGCATGAGCTCTGCACGCCTGACCTCGATCGGGTCCAGGCCTTCCAGGACCATCTTCCGGTAGCGCGAGGCACGCTCGCGTGCCTCGGCCAGCGTCGTGACATCGAGTGGTCCCAGCCCCATCTCCCTCAGTCTGCCCCTGCGTCTGAAGCGGTAGACCCACGAGCGTGTCCGCGCAACCGACACCTGAAGGTAGAGGCCACCACCATCGCAGTAACGGCCGGGCTTGTTCAGACGTGCGACGCCGAGTGACGAAAGACGGTGAATGGCTCCCATGGCTGCCTCCTGTCAGGCCATATTGACGATCACACCCGGAGGGTACATGGACGAGCCAATCGTGACAATGAAAAATCCCGCGATCCCTTTACTGGCGGTGCTTTCCGGTTGTTGCCGGGATGGTGCTGGACGGTGCGGGAAAACTTCCTGACGAGCCTGCAGACGACGGTTTTTCCAGTCGATGTGATATCTGGAGGATGACGAATTAAATGGCGGCCAGGCATGCCAGTCGATTTTCATGCCGCGGTGGTCGGGCCGATGGCCCCCTCCGGCGGGCAGACCGGAACAACACCCGGGCCACCTGACTGCACACACGGGCAATCGTCATGCCCTCATCCCCGCGGAATGCGACCGGATGATCACGCGCATTCACGCCCCGGTACGCCGGAAGCCCCGATGCCATACTGTCCGCCGGCGATACGGTGGCATCGAATCGTCCAGTTCATCATCACCGGTACCGGCTGTCCCACACTGACATGTCACTTCCCTCCATTCCTGGCCGGCCGTGGGCGAGACGCACATGCGCGTTGCGGTACGCCCTTGCCGGGCACACCGCAACGACGGGTGACAGTGGCGCCTATGCCGTGGCGCTTTCCCTCTGCGCCTGGCCCTCGCACCATGTGGCCCAGTCGTCCATCATCTGCCGGCGCCGCTGGAACATGTCGCCACGACGGTACGCAGCTTCCACCTTGTCATCGACCGTGTGCGCCAGCGCCATCTCCGCCATCTCGTTCGGATAGGTCGTACATTCGGCTGCCCAGTCACGGAAGGTCGAACGGAAGCCATGCACCGTCAGGCCGGTGCAATTCATCCTGCGCAGTACGGTCAGCATCGCCATGTTCGACAGCGACCTGTCTTTCTTTCCGCCCGGAAATAACAGTTCGTCATCCGTATCGTTTAGTAACCGGCGCACGAGGTCCAGTGATGCCGCTGACAGGGGAACCCGGTGGGCACGCTGCGCCTTCATCCGTTCGGCCGGCACCGTCCACATCCCCGCTTCGAGATCGAACTCGCCCCGCCTTGCCCCGATGACCTCGCTGGTCCGGGCCGCCGTGAGAACCGCAAGCTCCAGTGCGCGCGCCGCGAGGCCGTCCTGGACCCTGAGTACCTTCATGAACGCGGCCACTTCCGCGTAGGGCAGCGCGGCATGATGCCGGACCTTGCGTACCTTCGTGCGCGCGGGCAGCACCTTGTCCAGGTGCCCCTTCCAGCGCGCCGGATTCTCGTCGTCGCGATACCGGTGTGCCTTCGCCCAGTCCAGCACCGCCTCGACGCGCCCGCGTACTCGACTCGCCGTTTCGGGCTTCGCCTCCCAGATCGGCTCGAGTACGCTCACGATGTGCGCCGTGTCGATGTCGCGCACCGGAAGGCTCCCGATGAGCGGTGATGCGTAGGTGGCCAGGGTGCTCTCCCACTGCGCCACGTGCTTCTCGTTCTTCCAGCCCGCGCGGTTGGCCCGGATGTATGCCGTGGTGCATTCGTCGAAAGTCTTCGTGCGCGCGCGCTGCGCGGCGCGCTGCGCCCGCTCGCGGCGCCGCTCCTCGACAGGATCAAGGCCGTTGCCAAGCTGCCTGCGGCAGCCCTGCGCGCGCTCGCGGGCATCGGCAAGCGACACGCGCCGCAGCCCGCCGAGACCCATCTCGCGCAGACGCCCTTCGTGCCGGAAACGGTAGACCCAGGAGCGCGCCCCTGAGGGCGACACCTGGAGATAGAGCCCGCCGCCGTCACAGTAGTAGCCAGGCCCTGTCAGCCGGACGACACCGAGCGCGGAAAGACGGTGGATGGAACGTGAATTTCTGGTGGCTTGTGCCTTCCTCTTACCCATACTTTTACCCATACTTTTGCAAGCGATTGACGGGTATGGGTTGGGAAGGTCCGGGACAAGAAAAAACCCCGGAAGCCGCTTGTGGCGGGCTTCCGGGGCTGATCCCGAAACGGTGCGGCATGCTCCGGGAAGTGCTCCTGGCGGAGACGGAGGGATTCGAACCCTCGATCCAGGTTTTGGCCCAGATGCTCCCTTAGCAGGGGAGTGCCTTCGACCTCTCGGCCACGTCTCCCGAAACTTTCGCTCGCGCCAGGGAGGCAGCGCGACGAAGCCAAGATAATAGCGGGTTCGAGCCTTCCGGTCAAATCCCGGGGTGCATTTTTTGCTGATATTTCGCCCGCACGTGACGAACTATTCGGCAAAAATCCCGGCACTCTGCGCAGCAAACTTCACGCACAGCGTCAAACCCCGTGAGACCTGTCACACGAGCATCACGCCCGCATTACCCGCGCATTACCCGGATACTCACGCGTGCTCGAGATCGAACGCCTTGTGCAGCGCGCGCACCGCCAGCTCCATGTACTTCTCGTCGATCAGCACGGAGATCTTGATTTCCGACGTCGAGATCATCTGGATGTTGATGCCCTCTTCCGAAAGCGTGCGGAACATCTTGCTCGCAACGCCCACGTGCGAGCGCATACCCACGCCGACGACCGACACCTTCGACACCTTCGGGTCACCGAGAACCTGTTCGGCGCTCACGTGGCCCTTGACCTGGTTCGTGAGGATATCCATCGCTCGCGTGTAATCGCCGCGGCCCACCGTGAACGTGAAATCGGTCTTGCCGGCCACGCTCTGGTTCTGGATGATCATGTCGACATCGATGTTCGCGTCCGCGACCGGGCCGAGGATCTGATACGCGATGCCAGGCTTGTCGGGCACGCCGGCCACGACGATACGGGCCTCGTCGCGCTGGAACGCGATACCTGAAATGACTGCTTTTTCCATGGTCTCGTCTTCTTCAAAGGTAATCAGGGTGCCCGATTTCATTTCTTGGTCGAGGGGCATCATCGGGTCGGTCAGGCTGGAGAGCACGCGCGTCTTCACCTGATACTTGCCCGCGAATTCGACCGAGCGGATCTGCAGCACCTTCGAGCCGAGGCTGGCCATTTCCAGCATCTCTTCGAACGTGATGCGATCGAGCCGGCGCGCGTCGTCCACCACGCGCGGGTCGGTCGTGTAGACACCGTCGACGTCCGTGTAAATGAGGCATTCGTCGGCCTTCAGCGCCGCAGCCACCGCGACCGCCGACGTGTCCGAGCCGCCGCGGCCGAGCGTCGTGATATGGCCTTCCGGGTCGATGCCCTGGAAGCCGGTGATCACGACTACCTTGCCCGCGTCGAGATCGGCGAGCACGCGCTCGCCGTCGATTTCGCTGATGCGCGCCTTCGTGAAGGCGCTGTCGGTTTTGACCGGCACTTGCCAGCCGGTGTAGCTGATGGCATCGACGCCGGCGTCCTGCAACGCAATCGACAGGAGGCCGACGCTGACCTGCTCGCCGGTCGACGCGATCATGTCGAGTTCGCGCGGGTCGGGCTGCGCGGAAATCTCTTTCGCGAGGCCGAGCAGTCGATTGGTTTCGCCGGACATCGCCGAGGGCACGACGACCATCTTGTGGCCAGCCTTGTGCCATTTGGCGACGCGTCTGGCGACGTTCTTGATGCGCTCGACCGAGCCCATCGAGGTGCCGCCGTATTTGTGTACGATGAGTGCCATTGTCGTTCTGAACTGAAGATGTTACCGCGCTGGCGCACTGAAGACAGCGACGCCGCCTGGCGTTGACGCGCGGGCGACCGCTTGCATGCAGCGCGTGCAGCACGCGCGGAGTTTGTCCGACGCACGACGGGTTGATCCCGTTGATCCGATGATCGATCCGATCGTTGTTCGGGTTTTAGATCCGGTTTTTGACCGGCCCGATTCGGCGCCCCTGCCCGCATGCCGCGACGACGCTCCTGCAACCGACGCTTGTTCGTCGAAGGAAACGCCGAAGGAAAGATGAAGCTGCTCTTTTCTGCTCTTCACTGCATGCCGCTTTTGACAGCGCCCGTGAACGCGCATAAGCGGGCTGGACAAACCACTAACGCTACCCGATCGATGCAGAAATTACAAGCTGAAATTGGCCGCTCGCGGGCGGAAAAGGCTTGTGCAGCAAGGATTTGGAGCCGATGCACAAAGACCGTGCCGCAATCCGGCACGTTGATTACGCCCTTTTAGCGCGCACCGTGATGTGCAGCGAAGAAGAAACGGGGCGCGACATCGATCAAGACTGCTCGAGCCCGATTGCCGACGTCAGGCGATCTGCAGATCCTCGCGCCATTCGATACGCCGCCATGCCGGCCTCGCGTCCGCGGAAGACGCCACTGGGTGCGCCCACGCATCCCACTCCGGAAACGCCGCGCGGTTCACACCGATGCGCGGCACGAACAACAGCGTCTCGCCACTGAAGAGCAGCGGCACATCGCGCTCCCAGGCGGGGACGCCATGGCGCTGGAACAGATGCTTGAGCGTGCGGCTGACGTCGGCTGCCGCGTCGCGCACGCGCTCGCCACCGGAGCGTTCGCGCGCGACGAGCGGCTGACCGGCGAGCAGCGCTTCGGGCACCGCGTCGGCATCGTCGGCATCGGCCGGGGCGAACACGAACGTGCCGCGCCACTGCGGCAAGCGCCAGATTTCCTGACCGCGCCAGATCAGTTCGGTGGACGCATGAGTCGCGTCAGCGTGCCTCGGCGCACGTGCGATCTCCCAGAAAATCTGGCCGCGATAACAGCGCAGCCGCTGCCCCGCATGATCGACACGCAGCGCATGATCACCGCTCGCGCCACCGGCACCATCGTCGCGCGCGATCTCGCGGAACTGTCGCAACGCGTCCGCAAGACGCACCGTCGACGCCGCCGGCAAGCCGAGCGAGCGCATCCAGTAGCGCAGGACGTTGAGCGCGCGCGCGTCGTCGAGCGCGACGAGCTTCTCGTGCGAAATCGATCGCACATCTTGATCAACGGCGATTTCGCGAAGGTCGATTTGCGCAAGCTCGTCGAGCAAACGCTGCGCGGACGCCGCATGCGCCGCCGTCCGCGCAAGCGCCTCGCGATAGCCCGGAAAATGCGCGGCCAACGCGGGCAGCACGTCGTGCCGCAACGCGTTGCGGGCGTAGCGCGTATCGGCGTTCGATTCGTCCTCGACCCAGCGCACGCCGTGCGCCTGCGCATACGCCTCCAGTTGCGCGCGCAACACATGCAGCAGCGGCCGCACGCGCGGCACGCCGCCCGCTGGCGCACGCGCCGGCGCCATCGCCGCGAGGCCCGCGAGCCCTGCCCCGCGCAGCAATTGCAGCAGCACGGTCTCGGCCTGATCGTCGGCATGTTGCGCGAGCCAGAGCGACTGCACGCCGTGCGCGGCGCACATCTCGTCGAGCGCGCCATAACGCGCGTCGCGCGCCGCGGCTTCCACGCCCGAGGGATCGTCGCGCGCCACGTCGATGCGCCGCGCGTCGAACGCCACACCGAGCGCACGCGCCGTCGCCGCGCAATGCGCGAACCACGCATCGGCGTTCGGACTCAGGCCGTGATGCACATGCAGCGCAATACAACGGGACGCGCCCGCCAGCCGCACCGCGGCATCGAGCAGCACGGATGAATCGAGACCGCCGCTGTACGCGATCGCGATCAGGCTGTCGTTCGGTCGCGCAGAAAGCGCGACGCCGAGCGCATCGAGAACGATGCGCCCGGCGTCGGAATCGGGATGGGTTGTCACAGTGTGACGGCGCGAGCGCGCCCGCGATCTGGACGCGAGGCTTAAGCGCCCGGCGTCGTTTCCTTGAACTTGCCGTAGGCCATCAGGCGCTCGTAACGACGCTCCTTCAGGTCGGCGATGCTCATGCCCTGGAACTGGCGCAGCGAGTCGGAGAGCGCGCGGCGCAGTAGCGCAGCCATGCCCTTCGGATCGCGATGCGCCCCGCCAAGCGGCTCGTTCACGATCTTGTCGATGAGACCGAGCGCCTTCAGGCGATGAGCGGTCAGGCCCAGCGCTTCGGCGGCCTCGGGCGCCTTCGCGGCGCTCTTCCACAGGATCGACGCGCAACCCTCCGGCGAGATCACCGAGTAGGTCGAGAACTGCAGCATCATCACGGTGTCGGCCACAGCGATCGCGAGCGCGCCGCCCGAACCGCCTTCGCCGATGATGGTCGTGATGATCGGCGTCTTCAGCTCGGACATCACGTAGAGATTGCGGCCGATCGCCTCGGACTGGCCGCGCTCTTCCGCGCCGATGCCCGGATACGCGCCCGGCGTGTCGACGAACGTGAAGATCGGCAGGCCGAACTTCTCGGCGAGACGCATGAGGCGCTCGGCCTTGCGATAGCCTTCGGGACGCGGCATGCCGAAGTTGCGCGCGGCGCGCTCCTTCGTGTCGCGGCCCTTCTGGTGGCCGATTATCATGCAGGCCTGACCGTTGAAACGCGCGAGGCCGCCGACGACCGACAGGTCGTCCGCGAACGAGCGGTCGCCATGCAGCTCGTGAAAATCGGTGAACAGTTCGTGCACGTAGTCGAGCGTGTACGGACGCTGCGGATGACGCGCGATCTGCGAAACCTGCCACGGGCTCAGGTTCGCATAGAGGTCTTTCGTGAGCTGCTGGCTCTTCTTCGAAAGGCGATCGATTTCTTCCGAAATATCGACGGCCGAATCGTCCTGAACGAAGCGTAGTTCTTCGATTTTCGCTTCGAGTTCAGCGATCGGCTGTTCGAAATCCAGAAACGTGGTTTTCATGTGTTGGAATCCTTGCACTAACCGGCAGCGCGTATTCTAACCGCGACTGCCGGCGTCGAAACCGGCGCAGAACTATCGATTGAGATCCGACGATAGCCAAACTCTCAACCGCTCTCGCATCTTCAAAATACCTTCAAACCAGGGGCACAACAGCGCGGCTCACGTGAGCGCTTGCGTATTCAAGCGGGTTCGAGGCTGCGCCACATGTACCACGTCGCGACAGTCCGCCACGGCTCCCAGTTCGCCGCGACTTCGCGGGCTTCGCTGCGCGTGACGGGCTCGCCGCTGAAATAGTTGACGCTGATCGCGCGGATCAGACCGAGGTCATCGAGCGGCAGCACGTTCGGACGGGCGAGGTTGAAGATCAGGAACATCTCCGCGGTCCAGCGGCCGATGCCGCGAATCTGCGTGAGCTCGGCGATCACTTCCTCGTCGTCCATCGACGTCCACTTGCCGACATGCAGCGCGCCCGACACAAAATGTTGCGCGAGATCCAGGATGTATTCCGTCTTGCGTTTCGACAGCCCACATGCCGCGAGCTTCTCGTGACCGAGCTTCAGGAACTGCTGCGGCACGAGCTTCGGGCAGGCGTCCTCGACGCGCTGCCAGAGCGCCTGCGCGGCCGCCGTCGAGATCTGCTGGCCGACTACCGAACGCGCGAGCGTGACGAACGGATCGTCCTGGCTCAACAGATGAACGGGGCCGAACTTCGGAATCAGTTTCTTGAGAATGCGGTCGCGCTTGACGAGATCGGCGCACGCGCGATCCCAGTAGTCGGGGCGCTGCACGTCGAGTGCGAAGGCGTCGGACACGCGCTCTGCCGCCCCATCGAGCGCAGCCGCACCATCGGGCTGCACCGCGGGCACGGCATGCAGCGCTTCGGCGTCGAGCGTCACCGTCGCGCCGTTGGCCTTCATGCGAGCCGATTTCGCGCCCGGCTTCTGTGCCGGTTTGACCGCGCGCTTGAGCGCCCGTTTGAGTGTCGGTGCAGCCGCACCGTCGAGCGCAGCCTTCGCCTTTTTCAGCGGCGTCGCCTTGCCGTCGAGCACGTCTTTTGCGATCTTCGGCGCCGCGGCGCCGCGCACCGCGCGCTGGCCTGCCGCGCCTGCCGTGCTCGTCATCGACGCAGACCGCTTCGTCTGCGCCTTCGTGGCCGTTGCCATCCTGCCTCCTGCCTCGCGAATCGATCAGTGGAAACTGGACAGCCCGCTCAAACGCGGCGCCACTCGGTCAACCCGCCCGGTTTGTCTTCGAGCGCGACACCGGCATCGAGCAGTTCGGCCCGGATCCGGTCCGCCTCGGCATAGTGTTTCGCCTTCTTCGCCTCCTGGCGCGCCGCGATCTTCACGTCGATCGCAGCGACGTCGAGCGCGTCTGCATGCTGCGCGCCCGCCGCCTGCTGCAGAAATACGCGCGGCTCGCGCACGAGCACGCCGACCACGCGCGCGAGGCGTTGCAACTGACGCGCGAGCACCGCATCGCGCGTACGGTTCACTTCCGTCGCGAGATCGAACAGCACCGCGATCGCGACCGGCGTGTTGAAGTCGTCGTTCATCGCCGCGCGAAAGCGCTGCGCGAACGGCTCGTTCCAGTCGAGATCGCCCGTGTCCGGCGTCACTTCCTTCAGCGACGTGTAAAGACGCGTGAGCGCGTTGCGCGCGTCGTCGAGGTGCACGTCGCTGTAGTTCAACGGCGAGCGATAGTGCGCGCGCGCCATAAAGAAGCGCACCACTTCCGCATCGTACTTCGCGAGCACGTCGCGGATCGTGAAGAAGTTGCCGAGCGACTTCGACATCTTCTCGTTGTCGATCTGCACGAACCCGTTGTGCATCCAGTAGTTGACGAACGTCTCGCCGGTCGCGCCTTCGCTCTGTGCGATCTCGTTCTCATGGTGCGGAAACTGCAGATCCTGACCGCCGCCATGAATGTCGAAATGCTTGCCGAGCAGCGTGCAGCCCATCGCCGAGCATTCGATGTGCCAGCCCGGACGTCCGCGGCCATACTTCGAATCCCAGCTCGTGTCGGCGGGCTCTTCCGCTTTCGCCTGTTTCCACAGCACGAAGTCGAGCGGATCCTGCTTCGCATCGTTGGCGGCCACGCGCTCGCCCGCGCGCAGGTCTTCGATCGACTTGCCCGAGAGCGCACCATAGTTCGCGAACTTGCGCACCGCGTAGTTCACGTCGCCGTCCGTGCCCTGATACGCATAGCCGTTCTTCTCGAGCATACCGATCAAGTCGAGCATCTGCGCAATGTACTGCGTCGCGCGCGGCTCGTGATCGGGACGCTCCACGCCGAGCGCATCCGCGTCTTCGTGAAGGGCATCGATGAAACGGCTCGTCAGCGACCTGATGGTTTCGCCGTTCTCGACCGCGCGACGAATGATCTTGTCGTCGATGTCGGTAATATTGCGCACGTACGTTACCTTGTAACCGAGCGCGCGCAGCCACCGCTGTACGATATCGAACACCACCATCACACGCGCATGGCCGACGTGACAATAGTCGTACACCGTCATGCCGCAGACGTACATGCGTACAACACCGGGCTCGATGGGGACGAATACTTGCTTGTCACGCGCGAGCGTGTTGTAGATGCGCAGTGATTCCATAAGGCTGGATACGAGGTTCGAAGATAATCCGCAACGGCACCGGTAGTAGCCGGCGGGTGCGTCGCACCGCGGCCCTCAGGCTGCGATCTGGACAGAGACGTCCACGAGGGGCGAAGACAGCCCGGCATCTCACGCGACGCGCCTGGAAGATACCGGATGTGTCCGGAACAAGCGCGCGACGAAAACGCACGGACCTTTTGTTAGAATGGCTCGGAGTATAACACCGCGACCTCACCCTATGAAACCTTCCAGCGGCCACGCGCCTCGCGTTGCGACCTTTGCCGCGGCGGCACTTGCAAGCGTTGCGTTCGTCCTCGGCAGCGTGCAGATGGCCCATGCCACGCCACCCGCGAACGCCGACAGCACGCCCCAAGCCGACACCGCCATCGCGCAGCACAACTGGGCGGCCGCGCTCGAGTCCCTCGACGCGCGCATCAAAACCAACCCGCGCGACGTGCAGGCGAAGTTCAAGCGCGCAACGATCCTCGCGCACCTGAACCGCGACGACGATGCGATCGCGGCGTTCACCGAACTCACGCAGCAGTTCCCCGAATTGCCCGAGCCGTATAACAATCTCGCTGCGCTTCTCGCAAAGCATGGCCGCTACGACGAGGCGCGCGTCGCGCTCGAAACCGCGGTGAAGGCGAACCCGTCGTATGGACTCGCGTGGGAGAATCTCGGCGACCTGTATCTGCGGCTCGCCGATGCGTCATACCGACGCTCGATTGCTCTCGGTCATGCGAGCGCCGCCACCCACCAGCGTCTCGCCGGCATTCAATCGATTGTCTCGCCGTCCGCCGCGCAGAAGAACCCGGCGCAGGCCGCGGGCGCGACCGAAGAGAGCACCGGCACCGGCAACGCCACCTCGCCTGTGCTGAGCAATCCCTCGTTCCAGTTCGGCGGTCCGTCCGGGCCGCTCGCGATGCCGCCGTTCGTGGCGCCTTCGCAATAAGCCGCGCCGCACAGGACGCGACGTACGACGTTTCTCCCCTGCTATTCCGCTTTTCCGAGGATACTCATGAAATGGTTGATGTTGGCGCTTGGCAGCGCCGCCCTGATCGCAAACGCACCCGCCTTTGCGCAGCCGGCTCCGCAAGCTGTGCATCCGCAGGTGCTTATCAAGACCAGCGAGGGCGACATTCGCGTCGAGCTCTATCCTGAGAAAGCGCCGAAGAGCGTCGATAACTTCCTCCAGTACGTGAAGGCGGGCCAGTACAACGGCACGATTTTCCATCGCGTGATTCGCGGATTCATGATCCAGGGCGGCGGCTATACGACGAGCTTCGTCGAGAAGCCCACGCGCGCGCCGATTCCGCTCGAAAGCAGGAACGGTCTGAAGAACCTGACCGGCACGATCGCGATGGCGCGCACGAGCGACCCGAATTCGGCGACGGCGCAGTTCTTCATCAACACGGTCGATAACGCAGGGCTCGACTACCCGAATCCGGACGGCAACGGCTACGCGGTCTTCGGCAAGGTCACCCAGGGCATGGATGTCGTGAAGAAGATCGAAGCCGTGCCCACCACAACGCGTGGCCCGATGTCAGACGTGCCGCAAAACGAAGTCGTGATCCAGTCGGCCAGCGTCGTCGGCAAGTAATCGCCGGCAAACGAGCGCTGGCGTTATGAACGCCACCTAACCAGCATCGGCAAATAACATTCCTCTCGTCGCGCGGCGCAGCAGGGGTACACGCGAAGGCGCAACGCCTCGCCTCGTACCGCCGCCGCGCCGCCCATTCACCCCTGTCACTGCAAAGGATTCCATCATGGTCGAACTGCATACGAACCACGGCGTCATCAAACTCGAACTCAACGCCGAAAAGGCCCCGAAGACGGTCGCAAACTTCCTTGAGTACGTGAAGAAGGGCCACTACGACGGCACCGTGTTCCACCGTGTCATCGATGGCTTCATGATCCAGGGCGGCGGCTTCGATGCCGGCATGAAGCAGAAGCCCACCGACGAGCCGATCGAAAACGAAGCGAACAACGGCCTGAAGAACGAGCGCGGCTCGATCGCGATGGCGCGCACCAACGACCCGCATTCGGCGTCGGCGCAATTCTTCATCAACGTCGCCGACAACGACTTCCTGAACCACTCGTCGCCGACGCCGCAAGGCTGGGGCTACGCCGTGTTCGGCAAGGTCGTCGAGGGCCTCGAAGTCGTCGACAAGATCAAGAAGGTCAAGACGGGCTCGAAGGGCTTCCATCAGGACGTGCCGAGCGAGGACGTCGTGATCGAGAAGGCCGTCGTCGTCGAATAACGGTACCGGAGGCGCGCTTCGTTCATGCTGCAGGAGAAGGCACTGCGACACGCCGCGGCGGGCGTGCCCGGCGAGGGCAAACGCCCGCACGCGGCACGCCCGTTTCTGTTCATCTCGGATCTGCATCTGAGTGAGGCGATCCCGCACACGGTCGCCGCGTTCGAGCGTTTCATCCGCGTCACCGCCGATCAGGCGGACTCGGTATTCATCCTCGGCGACCTCTTCGAATACTGGATCGGCGACGACATGCTCGCCGATCCCTTCATCGCGCGCACGACAGCGCTCATGCACACGCTCTCCGAGCGCGGCATCGCGCTCTACGTCATGCACGGCAACCGCGACTTCCTGCTCGGCAAGCGCTTCATGAAAGCCGCAGGGGCGATCTGGCTGCCCGACCCGATCGCGGTCACGGCATTCGGCACGCGCATCGCGCTCGCGCACGGCGACGCGCTATGCACCGACGATCGCGGCTACCAGATCTTTCGCAAGTTCGCGCGCAATCGCCTCGTGCAGATGCTCTTTCTCGCGTGGCCGTTTCGCTGGCGGCGCGCGCTTGCGGAGAACATGCGCCGCAAGAGCGAGGCGGGTCGCGAGCGCCCCGCCCTGCCGCGCTACGACGTGACGGCGCGCGGCGTCGCGGCGCTCTTCAGGCGCAGCCGCGCGATGACGATCGTTCACGGTCACACGCACCGTCCCGCGCGTCACCAGGAACCTGGCGGCGTGCGCTGGGTGCTGCCCGACTGGGAACTCGATCACGGCAAGCCGCGCGGCGGCTATCTGCGTATCGATGCGGAAGGATTCAGGATGATGCCGCTCGAGTGAGCGGCATTGATGAGACGCTATAGACCTGCGTGCTTCGTCGCTTGCTCACGAAACTCACATGCGCGCGTCGCGATCGGACTCGTCAACAGACCCGCTTTCGACATTACCCGCTTCAGCGCGCTTTGCGACTTCGGCCACTTCGGCCACTTCGTCGCGCACAGGCGCGCCGAACTCCAGGCCCGCAGACAAACGCCGCAAATCGAACCACGCCGCATCGGCGCCATGCAACGCATCGAAACGTGCGCCGAGCCGCTCCAGCGCATCGACAATCGCGTCCACGCGCTGCGTCTGCGTGGCCGCGTGATCGATGAGACCGTGAATCGCGAGCGACACCGGATCGTCGGCGTTCGGTGTGATGCCGTACGCGCAGAACGCTTCGCGCGCGGACGTCGGCTTCGCCTCCGGTTGCGCGGCCTTCGCGGGCATGACGATGCGCGCGGGATTGCCAACCGCCGTCGCGCCCGCGGGCACCGGTTTCACGACCACGGCATTCGAGCCGATCTTCGCTTGCGCGCCGACCGCGAAACCGCCGAGCACCTTCGCCCCCGCGCCGACGATCACGCCCGCGCCGAGCGTCGGGTGACGCTTCGCACCGCGCGTGAGCGACGTGCCGCCGAGCGTCACGCCCTGGTAGATCGTGCAGTCGTCGCCGACTTCGGCGGTCTCGCCGATCACCACGCCCATCCCGTGATCGATGAACACGCGCCGGCCGAGCGTCGCGCCCGGATGGATTTCAATGCCGGTCAGAAATCGCGCGAGCTGCGAAATGTAGCGCGCGAGCCAGCGGCGCTTCGCGCGCCAGCATGCGTGCGCCACGCGATGCAGCACGAGCGCATGCAGACCGGGATAACACGTCAGGACCTCCCACGCGCTGCGGGCGGCGGGATCGCGCTCGCGGATGGTGGCGATGTCTTCGCGGAGTCTCTTGAACATGATGGCGGTCACGCGTTGCAGGGGGACGGCGGCGCATGGCGCAACGTCCCCGCGTTAGCAGGAAAGCGGATTTGCATATTCCGGGGAGCTGATTGCCGATTGTAGGCGCAACCGCAAACACGCGCCGAGATGCCCTCGAAGCCGTCAAGGCCGGGGGCGCGAAGGCTGGAACGCGCTATATGCGGCGCGCGGCCCGACCAACGCCGAACGCGGATCTAACGCGTTTCGCCGTCGTCCTTGCCCTTGAGCAGGAGGATGCGTTTCGCGATGCCGCGCACGATGTTGACCTCTTCGCGTTCCAGGCCCGAGCGCGCGAAGAGCCGCCGCAGCCGGGACATCAACTTTTTCGGATTGGCCGGGTCGAGAAAGTCGAGCGCGATCAGCGCGTTTTCCAGATGGACGTACATGCGTTCGATATCGTCGCTCATGGCAAGCGGCAAGCCCGCGGCAGCGGCACCCGCCGTGGGCAGCGCCGCGCCCGGCTCGCCCGCGGAGAGATACGCGAGACGCAGTTCGTATGAAAGCACCTGAACCGCCTGCGCCAGATTGAGCGAGCTGTACGCCGGATTCGCCGGGATATGCGCGAGCGCGCTGCAGCGCTCGACGTCGTCGTTCGAGAGACCCGTGCGCTCGTTGCCGAACACGACGGCGATGTCGCCGTGCGCGCCCACCTGGCGGCAGGCGTCCAATACCGCTTCGCGCGGCGTGCCCGGCGGCGGGCCGTACTCGCGCGTGCGCGCCGTCAATGCGAGCGACCATTGCGTGCCCGCGAGCGCATCCGCGAGCGTCGGCACGACGTGGGCGCCCGCGAGCACATCGTCGGCGCCGCTCGCCATCGCGATGGCCTCCGGGTCGCGCTGCACCTGCGGCACGCGCGGCGCAACGAGGACGAGCCGCGAAAAGCCCATCGTCTTGAGCGCGCGTGCTGCCGCGCCGACGTTGCCCGGATGGCTCGGCTCGACGAGGACGAAACGCGTGGAAGTGAAGCCGCCGCGCAGCGGCTCGTGGGCGTCGCCTGAGGCGGCGTGAGGATCGGGATGCACCAAGATGAGTTTCGAACGACAGCGCAATGTGAAAGCTCTATGTTATCGCGCCTTGCCGCTTGCCGGGGTCGGGCGGTAGCCCGCTGCGGCCAGTCCAGACGCCCATTCCGGCGCCCGGTCAGCAAGACCCGACCGGACTCAGGTAAAATAACAAGATTCGTGCGCGGTCTTGCCTCCCTGTGAGGGTATCCGCAAGGCGTCGGGGGAGCATCGCCACCCGCGACACCCGGGCTGCCGCGCCCCGCTCTTATTCAATTCGTCTCCGTTGGCGGGACAGGTCTGCGAGAAGCTCCTGTCCATCGTTAGACGCTTTTATCTTCCGCAAACCGGCTCGCCGCCTCGCGCGCATGCCGGACAAAAAGGATCTGGCTCATGCATCCCATGCTCAACATCGCTGTCAAGGCCGCGCGCCGCGCCGGACAGATCATCAACCGCGCGTCGCTCGATCTCGACCTCGTGCAGGTCTCGAAGAAGCAGCACAACGATTTCGTCACGGAGGTCGACAAGGCATCGGAAGCGGCAGTCATCGACACGCTCCGGACCGCCTACCCCGATCACGCCATCCTCGCCGAAGAGTCGGGCCACTCGGAGAACGAATCGGAATATCAGTGGATCGTCGATCCGCTCGACGGCACCACGAACTTCATCCACGGCTTCCCGTACTACTGCGTCTCGATCGCGCTCACGCATAAGGGCATCGTCACGCAATCCGTGGTCTACGACCCGACCCGCAACGACCTCTTCACCGCCTCGCGCGGCCGCGGCGCGTTCCTGAACGACCGCCGCATCCGCGTGGGCCGCCGCGACCGCCTCGCCGATTCGCTCATCGGCACCGGCTTCCCGTTCCGCGAGAAGGACGGCATCGAGCGCTACACCGATCTGTTCGCCGACATGACGCGCGCCTGCGCGGGCCTGCGCCGTCCGGGCGCGGCAGCGCTCGATCTGGCGAACGTCGCCGCCGGCCGCATGGACGGTTTCTTCGAGCAAGGCCTCAGCCCGTGGGACGTCGCGGCGGGCGCACTGCTCGTGACCGAGGCGGGCGGCCTCGTCGGCAACTACACGGGCGACTCGGACTTCCTCCATGTCGGCGAAATCGTCGTGGGCAACCCGAAGGTGTACGCGCAGATGGTGCCGATCCTCTCGAAGTACACGCACGTCAACGCGGCGTAAGGCTATTGCCGTTCTTGCGGCGCATACAGGACCATGCGCGCCGCGGTGCAAGGCCGTGCTCGTGATCGCTTCATCGCGGCAAGCGGCGAAGCGATGAGCGAAGCGCGCGGCGCGTCATGCACGGCGCGGCCTGCAAAAAACCTCCTCGCAAGCATGACGGCGACAACGAGCGGCTTCGGCCGCTTTTTCGTCTGGTCCGCCGCATGCGGCACCGGCATCCGATGAAAAAGGGCTTTTACACGATCATCGCGGCGCAGTTCGTTTCGTCGCTCGCGGACAATGCGCTGCTGATCGCGGCCATCGCGCAGCTCACGGTGATCGCGTCGGCTGCGTGGGTCACGCCGCTTCTGCAGATTTTCTTCACGGCATCGTACGTCGTGCTCGCACCGTTCGTCGGCGCATTCGCCGATGCCCTGCAAAAGCGCCACGTCATGTTCCTGTCGAATGCGCTGAAGTCGGGCGGCTGTCTGCTGATGGTCGCAGGCGTCCATCCGATGATCGCCTACGGCGTGGTCGGCTTCGGCGCGGCCGCCTACTCGCCCGCAAAATACGGAATCCTGACCGAATTGCTGCCCGCGGAAAAACTCGTCGCCGCGAACGCCTGGCTCGAATCGGCGACCGTGCTCTCGACCATCGTCGGCACGATGCTCGGCGGCGCGCTCGTCTCCACCTACGCCGACCATTTCGTCGCGCATCATGCGATGCCGCTCATCCGCTCGTCGGCGGACCTCGCGATGCTCGCGGTGATGCTCACGTACGCGCTCGCGGCGCTCATCAACGTCGGCATTCCCGACACCGGCGCGCGTTACGCGAACCGCCTGAAAGAACCGTCGAAGCTCGTCGCCGATTTCGTGCACTGCTTCAACGTGCTCTGGGCCGACAAGCTCGCGCAGATCGCGCTCTGGGTCACGACGCTCATGTGGGGCGCGGCTGTCACGCTGCAACTGCTCGTGCTGAAGTGGGCCGACGCGAATCTCGGCCTGTCGCTCTCGAAGGCCGCCGTGATGCAGGGTGTGGCCGGGCTCGGGATCGCGCTCGGCGCGGTCGCGGCCGCCGCGTGGGTGTCGCTGCGGGCGTCGCTGAGGGTACTGCCCGTGGGCGTGCTGTGCGGCGCCGTCGCCGTGGCGATGGCGTTCTACCACAAGGGTCTGTTCCCCGCCGGCAACGGCGTGCGGCTCGGAACTTTCGTTCTGCCGTTCTATCTGCTGTTCGCGTATCCGCTGATGGTGCTGCTCGGCGCGCTCGCCGGCTTTTTCATCGTGCCGATGAACGCGCTGCTCCAGCATCGCGGCGCGACGCTGCTGTCGGCCGGCCACTCGATCGCGGTGCAGAACTTCAACCAGAACCTCGCCGTGCTCCTGATGCTCGGCGCGTATGCGCTGTTGCTCACGTCGAAGGTGCCGGTCCAATGGATCATCGTCGTGTTCGGCACGTTCGTCGCCGCGATGATCGCGCTCGCCATGCGACGCAGCGCCGCAAACGCGCGCGCGGCGGACCTGGGCGCGCTCGTGGACGAGTGAGTGGACGAGCGGATGGACAAATGAGCGCCCGCATGCGCGCGACATTGGCTGTCCGACCAGGTTTACATGCAAGCGGCGCGGGTTAAACTCACGGCCTGAACCCCAAGCAAGACACCGAGGATGGCTACACACACCGAAGGCGACATCGCGCAACACACGCCGATGATGCGCCAGTACCTCAGCATCAAGGCCGACCACCCGGGCACGCTCGTGTTCTACCGGATGGGCGACTTTTACGAGCTGTTTTTCGAGGACGCCGAAAAGGCCGCGCGCCTGCTCGACCTCACGCTCACGCAGCGCGGCGCGTCCGCGGGCACGCCGATCAAGATGGCGGGCGTGCCGCATCACGCCGTCGAACAGTACCTTGCAAAGCTCGTTAAGCTCGGCGAGTCGGTCGCGATCTGCGAGCAGATCGGCGACCCGGCCACCTCGAAGGGGCCGGTCGAGCGCAAGGTCGTGCGCGTAGTGACGCCCGGCACGCTCACCGATGCGGCGCTGCTGTCCGACAAGAACGACGTCTATCTGATGGCCGTCTGCGCCGGTCATAACCGGCGCGGCGTCACGGTCAACGTCGGTCTCGCGTGGCTCAATCTCGCGAGCGGCGCGCTGCGCCTCGCGGAAATCGCGCCCGAGCAGACCGCCGCGGCGTTCGAGCGGATCCGCCCCGCGGAAATTCTCGTCGCGGAAATGCCCGCCGAATCGTCGGGCTGGGCGCCGCCCAGCGGTGCCGGTGCGCTCACGCGCGTGCCGGCGTGGCACTTCGATATCTCCTCGGGCAAGCAGCGCCTGTGCGACCAGCTCGATGTCGCGGGCCTCGACGGTTTCGGCGCCGGATCGCTCACGAGCGCGTGCGGCGCGGCGGGCGCGCTGCTGCTCTACGCAGCGGCCACGCAGGGTCAGCAGTTGCGCCACGTGCGCAGCCTGAAGGTAGAAGTCGAATCGGAATACATCGGCCTCGACCCGGCCACGCGCCGCAATCTCGAACTCACCGAGACGCTGCGCGGCACCGAGTCGCCCACGCTCTGCTCGCTGCTCGACACGTGCAGCACGACGATGGGCAGCCGCCTCTTGCGGCACTGGCTCCATCACCCGCCGCGCGATGCGTCGATTGCGCAGATGCGCCAGCAGGCGATCGGCGCACTGCTCGAAGCGCCGCCGGCCGAGAGTGTCGATACGTTGCGCGCCGCGCTGCGCCAGATCGCCGACGTCGAGCGCATCACGGGGCGCCTCGCACTGCTCTCGGCGCGGCCGCGCGACCTGTCGAGCTTGCGCGACACCTTCGCCGCCCTGCCCGCGCTGCGCGAGCAGGTCGCTTCAATCAGCGGCGCGGCGCAATCGCTCGCGCGCATCGCCGAAGCACTGGAGCCGCCCGCCGACTGCGCCGAACTGCTGCAACGCGCGGTCGCACCGGAACCGGCGGCCATGGTCCGCGACGGCGGCGTGATCGCGCGCGGCTACGATGCCGAACTCGACGAACTGCGCGACATGTCGGAGAACTGCGGCCAGTTCCTGCTCGATCTCGAAACGCGTGAGCGCACGCGCACGGGCATCGGCAATCTGCGCGTCGAGTACAACAAGGTCCACGGTTTCTACATCGAGGTGACGCGCGGCCAGACGGACAAGGTCCCCGACGACTATCGCCGCCGCCAGACGCTCAAGAACGCCGAGCGCTATATCACGCCGGAACTGAAGACCTTCGAGGACAAGGCGCTGTCGGCTCAGGAGCGCGCGCTCGCGCGCGAGCGCGCGCTTTACGACGCCGTGCTTCAGGGGCTGCTGCCGTTCATCCCCGACTGCCAGCGCGTGGCCGCGGCACTCGCCGAACTCGACCTGCTCGCGACATTCGCGGAGCGTGCCCGCGCGCTCGACTGGAACGCACCCGGGTTTTCGCCGGATGCCTGCATCGAGATCGAACAGGGCCGCCATCCGGTCGTCGAGGCGCAAGTCGAGCAGTTCATCGCGAACGACTGCGCGCTCAACGCCGAGCGCAAACTGCTGCTCATCACCGGTCCGAACATGGGCGGCAAGTCGACCTTCATGCGCCAGACGGCGCTGATCTCGCTGCTTGCCTATGTGGGCAGCTATGTCCCGGCGAAGCACGCGCGCTTCGGTCCGATCGACCGCATCTTCACGCGCATCGGCGCCGCCGACGACCTCGCGGGCGGCCGCTCGACCTTCATGGTCGAGATGACCGAGGCAGCGGCGATCCTCAACGGCGCGACGCCGCAGAGCCTCGTGCTGATGGACGAGATCGGGCGCGGGACGTCGACGTTCGACGGCCTCGCGCTCGCGTGGGCCATCGCGCGCCATCTGCTCGCGAACAACGGCTGCCACACGCTCTTCGCCACGCACTACTTCGAGCTGACGCAACTGCCAGCGGAGTTTGCGCAGGCGGCCAACGTCCACCTTTCGGCGGTCGAGCACGGGCACGGCATCGTGTTCCTGCACGCGGTGCAGGAAGGTCCGGCGAACCAGAGCTACGGCCTGCAGGTCGCGCAGCTCGCGGGCGTGCCCGCAGCGGTGATCCGCGCGGCGCGCAAACATCTCGTGCATCTCGAACAGATATCCGCGGGGCAGCCCACGCCTCAACTCGACCTGTTCGCGATGTCGCCGGCCGACGACGCGCCGCTTTCGTCCGATATTGAAGCCGAAGACGCGCCGCAGGTACGGGATCCGGCTGCAACGCTCGTCGCCGAGCGGCTGCGCGCGCTCGATCCGAACGAGCTGCGGCCGCGCGATGCACTCGATCTGTTGTACGAACTACATGAGCTGGCTACTTCGCCGGACGCAAAAAACTGAGCGCCGCAAAGCGTCTCCGCCGCGGCCGACCCGCCGTGGTGGAGGCGTGTCGCGTCGCGCGTCGCGCATGCGGTCATTGCCCAGGCTCGTTGCGGCGCTCGCGCTTGCGCTGCCATTCGGCGCCTTCTGCTCCGTCGCGCGGGCGCAGTCGCCGCGCTACGCGTTCGCGGTCGTTGCAAACGTCATAACGGCGCAACGCGAAGAAGCATCGGCGCAACGGCTCATCGACGCGATCGGCCTCGACCCGCAGACCGCGTTCATCGTCTATAACGGCAACCTGAAGGGTTCGCGCGAAGTCTGCGCGGACGCCCTCTACGAACGGCGCCACGACATGCTCGAAGCTTCGCGTGCGCCGCTCGTCTTCGTGCCGGGACAGCACGACTGGAGCAGTTGCGGCACGAGCGGATCGGGCGCGTACGATCCGCTGGAGCGGCTCGACCTGCTGCGCCAGACCTTCTTCTCCGATCCCACGACGCTCGGCCAGAATCCGCTCGCTCTCGCGCTAACGCGCGAGAGCGAGATATCGCGTTTCAGGCCGTATCGGGAAAACGTGCGCTGGCAGCTCGGCGACACCGTATTCGTGGCCATGAACGTGCCGGACGGCAACAACCACTTTCTGAATGCGGGCGGGCGCAACGGCGAGTTCGAGGACCGCGTGATCGCCAACGGCTTCTGGCTCGAACACGCCGCCGAATATGCGAAGCGCCGCAACGCACGGGCAATCGTGATCTTCATCCAGGCCGACCCGCTGCAGGAACACGACGAGCGAACGGACCGCTTCGCGTGGCTACGCTTCGGCCATCGCACGCGCGACGGCTATCTTGAATTCAGGCGCAACCTCATCAGGCTGGCCGAGACGTTCCGCGGGCCAATCGTGCTCGTCCACACGGCCGATACGAAACTCGCTCGCGGTTTCGCGATCGACCAGCCGCTGCGCAATGAAAAAGGTGCGAAGGTCACGAACTTCACGCGTATCGAATTCGCCTTGCACGATCCGCTCACGCAATGGCTGGAAGTCGATGCGGACATGACGCGGCGCACGCCACTGCGCGTCAGCGTGCGCAATGTGCCGAGGCATCTGCCGCTCTTGCCGCCACTGTTGCCGGACGGCAAAGGGTCAACGCCAGACGCCGAAATGCCCGAAGTGTCGTCGATGCCCGATGTCACGGAAATTCCCGGCATGCAGCAGGCCCCGGACATACTGCCGGAGAACGGAGCGTGGTCGGCGAGCGGCGCGTTGCCCGTGCCAACGCCGCACGGACAGCCCGCAATACCTCAGATGCCGCCTCAGACGCCGAGCCAGTAGATTGTCAGCCGAACGGCGCGGGCGTTTCGCCGCGCCTGGCACCGGAGGCGCCGGCAGCAACAACGTGTGCCGGCGCGGACTCCGGATTAGTGGAGCGTGGGTTTGGACCCGGCGTCGCCGTCGTCCTCGTCTTCATCCTCGTCGACGACTTCGAGACCGTCCGCGCCATGTGCGTGCTCGTGCTCAATTTCGTCGTCGGTCGCCTGACGCACTTCCTTGACGCTGAGCGCAAAGCGCAGGGCCATGCCCGCCAGCGGGTGATTGCCGTCGAGCACGACTTTGTCCTCTGCAACGTCGGTGACGGTGTAGACGAGCGTGTCGAGGTCTTCGTCGCCCTCTTCCGGTGTGCCCTCGAACTGCATGCCGACTTCGAGCGGCTCCGGGAAACGGTTGCGGGGCTCGATCTTCACGAGATCGGGATCGTATTCCCCGAACGCGTCCTGCGGCTCAAGCTGGATCTGGGTCTCGAAGCCCGGCTCCTGGCCGTCCAGCACTTCCTCGATCTTGGGGAACGTGCCATCATAGCCGCCGTGCAGATAGACCATCGGCTCGTCGCTCTCCTCGATCAGATTGCCCTGCGCATCCGATAGCTTGTAAGCGACCGACACGACGGTGTCCTTTGCGATTTTCATTCGATCCTCCAGAATACAGACCACATTATACGATGCCCAAGCGGTCCCCTGACCAACCGGCGAACGCCCGCCAGCGGCGCGCATCCGTCCTGCCGACAAGCCCCGCTCCCGACGTCCCGACACCGCTGCTAGGCGGCCTGAGCCCGGCACAGTTCATGAAGCGGTATTGGCAGGAAAAACCGCTGCTGATCCGCCAGGCGATTCCTGACATCGAACCGCCGCTCACGCGCGACGAACTATTCACGCTCGCGAACGACGACGACGTCGAGTCGCGTCTCATCAAGCATTTCCGCCGCCGCTGGTCGCTCGATCACGGGCCGTTCTCGCCCGACGATCTGCCCTCGCCGGCCCAGCGCCAGTGGACGCTGCTGGTCCAGGGCGTCGATCTGCACGACGACCGCGCACGCGCCCTTCTGGAGCGCTTCCGGTTCGCGCCGGACGCACGCCTCGACGACCTGATGATTTCGTATGCGACGGATGGCGGCGGCGTTGGTCCGCATTTCGATTCGTATGATGTGTTTCTCATTCAGGTCCACGGCAAGCGCCGCTGGCGCATCGGCGCGCAGCGCGACCTCTCGTTGAAGGACGGGCTGCCGCTGAAGATCCTCGCGAATTTCCAGCCCGAGGAGGAGTGGGTGCTGGAGCCGGGCGACATGCTCTACCTGCCGCCGCATATCGCGCACGACGGTATCGCCGAGGGCGAGTGCATGACCTGTTCGGTCGGCTTTCGCACGCCCTCCACGAATGAATTGACGAGCCAGTTCCTGTATTGGCTTGCGGAGCGCGGGATGGGCAAGCCGCCGGCTACGCCCGAGCTTTACCGCGACCCCGACCAGCCGGCCGTCACGCATCCGGCGCAACTGCCGCCCGCGCTCGTCGAACGCGTGGGAAATGTGCTCTCAAAAATCCGCTGGAGCGAAGCTGATGTATCTTCGTTCGTGGGCTCGTGGTTGAGCGAACCGAAGTCGAATGTCGTCTTCGACGCGCCCGAACGACCGCTAGACGAGAGGCGGTTTGCTGCGAGCGCTGCAAAAAGCGGGTTAACACTCGACCGCAGGACGATCCTGCTTTACGATTCGCGCTCGTACTATCTGAACGGGGAACAGTACGTGCTCAAAGAGGCGAGAAAGTGGCTGCCGGCACTGGCTGACAGCCGCTCGTTGGACGGGAAACGCTTTGTAACACTCTCGCACGATTCGTCGATGACAGCTTTGCTGCACGAATGGTATTGTGCGGGCTGGATACGGGTCGGAATGCTTGCCTAAGCGCTCTGGACTGTTATACCGTACTAATATAGTGCTTGTATGAGAAAGACAACGTATTGTCCCCGGATTTGTCGACGGTCGATACGAAAGTGCCTATAATTTCTGCCCAGGCCGTAGGGAAGATTCACGCTCTTGCAGTGCATCTCAACCAGCGGCTCAGGTCAGTGTTGGGGCACATTACCGGTTTTATTTTGCGCTGTTGCTTACCTTTAACCATAAAAGGACGTGATCATGAAGAAATCCCTCCTCGTAGCATCCCTGCTGGCAGCTGTTGCACTTGCTGCGTGCAACAAGAGCAGCGACCAGGCCGCCGCTCCGGCTAGCGACGCCGCTGCTGCTTCGGCACCGGCCGCTGCTGCTGAAGGCGCTTCGCCGGCTGCTGCTGCTGCGAGCGACGCCGCTGCTTCGGCACCGGCTGCTGCTGCTGAAGGCGCTTCGCCGGCTGCTGCTGAAGCTGCATCGCCGGCTGTTCCGGCATCGCCTGCAAGCAACTAAGCTGCATTCGCGCAACGCCCGCGCGGAAGCCCAGCTCCAGCGGGTATTGCAGCGAACCGGCACGCAGCCTGGCCTAATCGTCGGGCGTGTGTCGGGCAAGCAAAAAGGCCACGAACGATGTTCGTGGCCTTTTTGCCTTGGAGTACCTTTGTGATGCGAGGCGCATATCAGGCGCCCCGGTTCACCGCCTATCCGGTTACCCCCGGACGACCCTTACGCCCCAGCGGCCCCAGTCTCTTCCCCGTCAAAAAACGCCCTTACCACCTCGATCTCGCGCGTACGCTTGAACGGCGGCAGGCTTTGCCAGATGCGGCGCCCGTACGGCTTATCGACAAGGCGCGTGTCGCAGATCATCAGCACGCCTCGATCCGTTTCCGCGCGTATGAGCCGGCCCGCGCCCTGCTTCAGCGTAATGACCGCCTGAGGCAACTGATGGACCGCAAACGGGCTCAAGCCCTTCTTCGAGAGCGCATCGAGACGCGCCGCGAGCACGGGATCGTCGGGCGGCGCAAACGGCAGCTTGTCGATCACGACCAGCGATAACGCGTCGCCGCGCACGTCCACACCCTCCCAGAAGCTCTGGCTACCCACGAGGATCGCATTGCCATAGGCGCGAAAGCGCTCCAGCAGCTCCGTGCGGCTCGCGTCGCCTTGCACGAGGAGCGGCGTGTTCCAGCCGCGCGCCGCGATCGTGTCGCGCAGTTTCGCGGCAATCCGGTCCACGGCGCGCAGCGTCGTGCAGAGCATAAACACTCCGCCGCCGGAGGCTTCGATGACCGGCAACGCAGCTTCGAACACAGCATCCGTGAACTGCGGCGACGATGGCTGCGGCATATTCCGCGGCACGTACAAGAGCCCCTGCTGCGGGTAGTCGAACGGGCTCGGCAACGTCATCGAACGGCGCGAGCTGAGGCCCATCTGCGCCGCATAGTGCGTGAAGTCGCCGCGCACGGAAAGCGTCGCGGACGTGAAGATCCAGGTGCGCGGCACGCCCGCACGCTGCTTCGCGAAAATCGGCGCGACCGATAGCGGCGTCTCGTGCAATTGCACCGTGTGCGAGAACACTTCGACCCAGCGAACCCTTTCATCGCCTTCGCCGACGTGTTCGTTCCGCCCCTCACCCTGCGCTTCGGCCTTGCGTGCATCGCGCGACGGCTCAGGGGCTACGGAACGCGCAGTCCAGCCCGCCAGTGAGCCCTGCAACTCACGCGCACGGCGCAGACACGCGCCGAGCGATTCGGCACGTTCAGCCTGACCCGCCAGCGCGGTCGCGAGCGCGCCGAGTTCGGTCTGCAGCGTATCGAGTGAGTCGAAGAGCGGATGGTCGTCGGGCAACTGCGTGATCGACAGACGCAGCGAATCTTCCCTGAAGGCAAGGCGCACGTCGCGCGCCGCGCGCTCCAGCGCTGCGCCGAGCGTCGTCCACTCGACCGCGTCGCGCGCATGGCTCAGGCCTTCGGCGACGCAATCGCGTGCGAGTTCGAGGAACTGCGAAGTCGAGAGCGTCTCGCCGAAGAAGAGCGTCGCCGTCTCCGGCAACTGATGTGCCTCGTCGAAGATGATCGTGTTCGCGCTCGGCAGCAGCTCAGCCATCCCCGTGTCGCGCAGCATGATGTCGGCGAAGAACAGGTGGTGATTCACGACGACGATATCGGCCTGCTGCGCCTCGCGCCGCGCCTTCATCACGAAGCAGTCCTTGTAGTGCGGACACTCCTGGCCGAGGCAGTTGTCGCGCGTCGACGTCACCATCGGCCAGACCGCCGCCGTCTCCGGCACGCTCGCGAGTTCGGCCTTGTCGCCCGAACGCGTGATCTTCGCGAAGCGCACGATTTCCTGCAGATACGCCGTCTCCTGGCGTGACGGCAGGCGGCCGTTGTCGGCCGTGCGCTGCAAATAGTAATGACAGAGGTAGTTCGAGCGGCCCTTGAGCATCGCGACGCTCACCGGGACCGCGAGCGCATCGCGTACGGTCGGGATGTCGCGCTGGAAGAGCTGATCCTGGAGGTGCTTGGTGCCGGTCGAGACGATCACCTTGCCGCCCCACAGCATCGCCGGCACGAGATACGCGTAGGTCTTGCCGGTGCCGGTGCCCGCCTCGACGATCAACGTGTTGTCGCCTCCCTGTGCGATGGCCTTCGCCGCTTCGTCCGTGCGCTCCTGGGCCGTGGTTTGATCCGCACCGCCTTGCTTGCGCCGCGCCGGACGCGACTGCAACTCGAACATCGCTGGCTCGGGCAGCGCCTGCGCGGCCGCCTCCATCGCGGCGGCCACGGCGCGGGCCATCTCGATCTGCGAGGCACGCGGCCGATAGCCGTCGATTTCACGCGCGAGCAGCCCGTCTGCCGCGAACAGGTCTTCAAGTTCGGCGACGCGGCGTGCAGAGAGCGGCGCCACGTTGGCCGGCGTCGCAGCGCCGGACGCGGGACGTGCGTCACCAGCCGGCGCGCCGCCTTCGGGCGCTGGCCGCGATCGGGATACGGTCGTTGAATTCAAGGCAAGCGGTTCCTGCTCGGTCCGAAAGGGCGCAGCGCCTGCGACGCCGCGCCCCGGCGCCTGCCAGGACCCGGGATCAGGCGTGCCCGTCCGAAGTCTTCGTTGAATCGGGGTCTAGCTGCAATTGCAGCAAGATGATGTTGTCCTTGACCTTAAGCTTGCGCTTCTTGAGCCGTTGCAATTCGAGCTCGTCGCTTCCAGGTGTATCGGCCATCCGCTCGATCAGACGGTCCAGATCACCGTGCTCCGATTCCAGTTGCAGAATGCGGTCACGAAGGACCGCGGTCTTGACTTCACGTTGCTCGCGCATGCTCGCCTCCTCGTCCTGAGCGGCGCGCCTCCGCGAAAGATGGCGCGCCTGAGGTTGCTGTCCGGACAAAAAATGCTTGCTACTGATCCTGCGATTACGGCTTCGACTGTTACTGCCCGGTTTGCTGCTGCTTTTGCTGCGCCTTTTGGGCCGCCTGCTTCTGGCGTTCCTCGACGTCAGCCTTATGCTTCGCCGCGTCTTCCTGCTTCTGCTCGTAACGCCCGGCCTTCTGCGCCCGCTCCTGCGCCTTCTGCGCGCCCTGCTCACGGGCCTCGGCCAGCTTCTTCTGGAAATCCGACTGTTTCTGATCGTACGCGGCCTGGTTGGCCGCATGCTGCGCCTGCGACTGCTCGCCGACACGCTGCGCTTCGTCAAGCGCGTGCTGTTGCTGCTTCTGCTCGTACGCCTGCGCATTCGCAGTGCGCTGCGGGGCTTCAGCCGCGCGCTGCTGTTCGTCGAGCGCATGTTGCTGCTGCTTCTGCTCGTACGCCTCGGCGCTGCGCGCTTCGTTGGCGGTGCGCTGCGGTGCGTCGGCCTCGTCTCTCGCGCGCTGCAATGCGGCCTGCTGGTCGCGGTTGCGCGCGCGCTCCGCGCGCTGGTCTTCGTCGAGCTTGAGCTGCTGGCTGCGGATATCCGCCTGCACGACCCGCATCTGGTCACGCGCCTTGCCGATGCAATGGTTCACGAAGAACGTGCTGTAGCAGTCGTGCTGCGCAACGGCAAAGCGATAGTTATTTTCTGCCGCGCGCCGGTCAAGCTCCTTCTGGCGTGCGGCGAAACCGGCCTGCACGCTCGAATCCTGATCGGCCGGCGGCGCACCGGGCACGGCCGCATCCGTCGGGCGTGCATTTTGCGCAGCCGCATCGGGCGCTGCGCCCTCCTGCGACATCGCCGGCACGCTCACGGACGCGCACAGCGCGACCGCACAGACCGCCCAATGGGCGGCGCTCCGCCAGCGCGCGCCTTGGCGCAAACGGGTCGGGACGGGGGACAAACCGGGGAGCGAACCGGGTATCAAGCGAGCGATCGTCAACGTCTTCTGAGGGCAACAGGGCATGCTTGAAATTCTAACACCCCCCGGTTGAGCGCTCCGGCATTTATGGCAAAATGCCCCGCTTCACCGGCCCGCCCGCGCGCCGCAAGGCCTTTGCCGCGCGAGAGGCACGGGAACCGCAACCCGATCCTCGCAGGAATATCCAGACCCTATGACGGAAACCGTAGCACTCAAGATCGTCCAGCGCATCGCCACCGAACTGACCGTTCAGCCGCGCCAGGTGGCCGCCGCCGTACGGCTTCTCGACGAAGGCGCGACCGTTCCGTTCATCGCCCGCTACCGCAAGGAAGTCACGGGCAATCTCGACGATACGCAACTGCGCACGCTCGAAGAGCGGCTCCTGTATCTGCGCGAACTCGAAGACCGGCGCGCCGCGATCCTCGCGAGCATCGAAGAGCAAGGCAAGCTCACCGACGAGCTGCGCACTGCCATCGTTGCCGCCGACAGCAAACAGGTCCTCGAAGACCTTTACCTGCCGTACAAGCCGAAGCGCCGCACGCGCGCGCAGATCGCGCGCGAGGCCGGTCTCCAGCCGCTCGCCGATGCGCTGCTCGCGAATCCGCTGCTCGATCCGCAGACGGAAGCCGCACAATACGTCGACGCCGAAAAGGGTGTCGCGGACGTGAAGGCCGCGCTCGATGGCGCGCGTGACATCCTCTCGGAACAGTTCGGCGAAACGGCCGAGCTGCTCGGCAAACTGCGCGACTGGCTGCACAACGAAGGCATCGTGGCGTCGGCCGTGGTCGAGGGCAAGGAAGGCGAGGAAGGCGAGAAATTCCGCGACTACTACGAGTACTCGGAAACCATCAAGACGGTACCGTCGCATCGCGCGCTCGCGCTCTTTCGCGGCCGCAACGCGGGCGTGCTGATGATCAAGCTCGGCCTCGGCGCGGAACAGGACGCGCTTGTGCCGCACCCCGGCGAAGGCCGCATCGCGCGCCACTTCGGCATCGCGAATCAGGGCCGTCCGGCCGACAAGTGGCTCTCCGACGTGTGCCGGTGGTGCTGGCGCGTGAAGGTGCAGCCGCACCTCGAAAACGAACTGCTGACGAACCTGCGTGAGCAGGCGGAAACCGAAGCGATCCGCGTGTTCGCGCGCAATCTCAAGGATCTGCTGCTGGCCGCGCCGGCGGGCCCGAAGGCCGTGATCGGCCTCGATCCGGGTCTGCGCACGGGCGTGAAGGTGGCCGTCGTCGACCGCACTGGCAAGGTGCTCGCGACCGACACGATCTATCCGCACGAGCCGCGCCGCGACTGGGACGGCTCGCTCGCGAAGCTCGCGCGCATCGCCGGAGAGACGCAGGCGGAACTCATCAGCATCGGCAATGGCACGGCCTCGCGCGAGACCGACAAGCTCGCGAGCGAGCTGATCTCGCGCCATCCCGAACTGAAGCTGCAAAAGATCGTCGTGTCCGAAGCGGGCGCGTCGGTTTATTCGGCGTCCGAACTGGCCGCGAAGGAATTCCCGGAACTCGACGTCTCGCTGCGCGGCGCCGTGTCCATCGCGCGCCGTCTGCAGGACCCGCTCGCGGAACTCGTGAAGATCGAGCCGAAGGCCATCGGCGTCGGTCAGTATCAGCACGACGTGAACCAGCGCGAACTCGCGCGCTCGCTCGACGCCGTCGTCGAGGACTGCGTGAACGCTGTGGGCGTCGATGCGAATACGGCGTCCGTTGCCCTGCTCGCGCGTGTCTCGGGCCTGAATGCCACGCTCGCGCGCAATATCGTCGACTATCGCGACTCCAACGGTCCGTTCCCGTCGCGCGATCATCTGCGCAAGGTGCCGCGTCTCGGCGACAAGACGTTCGAACAGGCCGCGGGCTTCCTGCGCATCAACGGCGGCGAGAATCCGCTCGACCGATCGTCGGTGCATCCGGAGGCGTACCCCGTCGTCGAACGCATGCTCGCGAGGATCAAGCGCACGATCGGCGACGTGCTCGGCAGCCGCGAAGCGCTCTCGGGCCTCTCGCCCGCTGAGTTCGTCGACGAGCGCTTCGGGCTGCCCACCGTGCGCGACATTCTCTCCGAGCTTGAAAAGCCAGGCCGCGATCCGCGTCCCGAGTTCAAGACCGCCACGTTCCTCGATGGCGTCGAAAAGGTCTCGGATCTCGTGCCAGGCATGCTGCTCGAAGGCGTCGTGACGAATGTGGCCGCATTCGGCGCGTTCATCGACATCGGCGTGCATCAGGACGGCCTCGTGCACGTTTCCGCGATGTCGACGAAGTTCATCAAGGACCCGCACGAAGTCGTCAAGGCCGGCCAGGTCGTGAAGGTGAAGGTGATCGACGTCGACGTGAAGCGTCAGCGGATCGCGCTGACGATGCGCCTCGACGACGATCCCGCAAGCGCCACGCAACGCAGCAGTGGCGGCAACAACAGCGGCGCGGGCAACCGCAACGGCGGCGGCAACAACGCGGGCCGCGGGCAGCGTTCGCGCGAGCCGGAAGCGGCCGGCGCGATGGCCGCCGCGTTCGCGAAGCTCAAATCACGCTGATCGCGAGCGTGCAGTGCGCGTGGGCTCTCACCGGCCCACGCAGCGCGGACCAACAAAAAACGGCACCGAGGTGCCGTTTTTTGTTGCTGCGGAATGCACAAGTCGAGCGATCAGATCTCGATCTTCGTCCCCAACTCGACCACGCGATTCGCAGGAATGCTGAAGAAGTCGGTCGGTTTCGCCGCGTTCTGATGCATCCACGCGAATACGCGCTCGCGGAAAATTGACATCCCCGGCAACTGCGTGGGCACCACAGTTTCGCGCGCGAGGAAGAACGACGTGTCCATCATCTCGAACGTCATGCCGTGCGAGCGGCCCACTTCGTCCAGCACGGCTTTCACGTCGGGCGTTTCGTTGAAGCCGTAGTCGGCCTTCACGAGGTAAAGACCGCCGCCAACGTCCTTCACGTTGACGCGCTCCGCATCGGGAACGTAGGGAATGTCGCGTATCACGAAGGTCAGGAAAATCGTGCGCTCGTGCAGCACCTTGTTGTGCTTGAGGTTGTGCAGCAGGCTCACCGGCACGAGCGCATCGCTGCCCGTGAGATAGATCGCCGTGCCCGAGACGCGATGCGGCGGATGCGCGAGCAGCCCCTGCAGGAACGGCATCAGCGGAATGCCGTCCGCGGCCGTGCGCTCCTTCACGATCATGCGCCCCTTGTACCAGGTCATCAGCAGGAAAAACAGCAGTGCGCCGATGCCGAGCGGCAGCCAGCCGCCCTCTTCGACCTTCAGCAGGTTCGCGCCGAAGAAGCCGAGATCGACGGTCATGAAGCCCGCGATGATCAACGCAACGAGCGCCTTGTTCCAGTTCCAGACTTCCACCATCACGACGCACGCGAGCACGGTGGTGATGACCATCGTTGCGGTCACGGCGATACCGTACGCGGCGGCGAGGTTGTCCGAACTCTTGAAGCCGAGCACGATGCACAGGATGATGACGAGCAGCATCCAGTTCACCAGCGGCACGTAGATCTGGCCGATCGCGAGATCGGACGTGTGCAGCACCTTCATACGCGGCACATAGCCGAGCAGGATGGCCTGGCTCGTGAGCGAGTACGCGCCCGAAATCACGGCCTGCGAGGCGATCACCGTCGCCACGGTCGAGAGCACGACGAGCGGCAGCAGCGCCCAGTCCGGGGCCAGCAGGAAGAACGGGTTCTGGATGGCCTGGTGGTTCTGCATCAGGAGCGCGCCCTGGCCGAAATAGTTCAGCACGAGCGACGGCATCACGAGCGTGTACCACGCCACGCGGATCGGCCGCGCGCCGAAGTGGCCCATGTCCGCGTAGAGCGCTTCCGCGCCCGTCAGCACGAGCACGACCGAACCGAGCACGACATAGGCCTGCAGCAGGTGCGCGCCCATGAAGCTGACCGCGTAATACGGATTGAGCGCGGCGATGATCTGCGGAGCCTGCACGATGCGCGAGAGGCCGAGCACGGCGATGGTCACGAACCACAGCACCATGATCGGCCCGAAGAGCCGGCCCACGAGCGCCGTGCCGTGCCGCTGGATCCAGAAGAGCGCGATCAGGATCAGCATCGTGATCGGCAGCACGAGATGCGCGAGCTTCGGCGCCGCGATTTCGAGACCTTCGACCGCCGAAATCACCGAGATCGCGGGCGTGATGACCGCGTCGCCGTAGAACATGCACGAGCCGAAGATGCCGAGCCCCGTGAGCACCATGGCCGTACGGCTCGTGCGCTTGAACGAGCGCAGCGCGAGCGCCATCAGCGCCAGCACGCCGCCTTCGCCGTTATTGTCGGCACGCATCACGAACAGCACGTACTTGAGGCTGACGACGATGATGATCGCCCAGAACAGCAGCGAGATGACGCCGAGGATGGAAGTGTCGGTAAGAGGAATCCCGTGGGACGGGCTGAATGCCTCTTTCAGCGAATAGAGCGGGCTGGTGCCGATATCGCCGAATACCACGCCGATCGCCGCAACGGCCAGTGTCGGCAGCGGCTGCTTCGCCACGTGTGTGCTAGTTGTCATATACGCGGAAATCTGTTTTCGACGCGGAAGTAAAAGCGATCGCCATTCTAAACCGGTCGACGCGGCACATTATGGCCCTCGTTGTGGCGATGCCACGCCTGTTTATTGCGGTGCGTTTTGGCTCGCTCGGGCGAAGTGTAGCATCCGGCCCCGGCCGCGTCTGTCCACATGAGCAACGCGGCGCGGCAGCGCGAATCCGTCACGCCCCCCCAAAAAAACGGAGCCTCGAAAGGCTCCGTTCCTCGTTCGCTGGGTGCCGTCGCAAACGACCACGACTAACGATCAATACAGTCGAACACGCCAAGGTCGTGTCAGGACTGCTGCCCCGCCTGCTGCAGGCCGCGCTTGATCCACGCGCCGAGATTGTGCGGGCGCACCGTGTCCCATTCCTCGAACGGCTGATGGATCCACGGATTGGTCGACAGGTGCTGCACGAAGTAATCGGGCTTGACCTTCGAGCAACCCTTGTACCAGAGCACGGCCGAACGCACGCCCGTCACGGCCGGATAGCGCTCCTTCAGGTGCTCCTGCACGCGGGCCAGCGTGACACCCGAATCGACGAGATCGTCGACGAGCAGCACGTTGCCCGACAGTACGCCGCGCGTCATCGTGATGTACTGCGCGATGTCGAGGTCGCCCTGCTGCGTGCCGGCGGCTTCGCGATACGAGCTGGTTGCGAGAATCGCGAGCGGCAGGTCGTAGATGCGCGAGAGCTGGTCGCCCACGCGCAGACCGCCGCGTGCAAGGCAGAGGATCTGGTCGAACTTCCAGCGCGAGTCATGCACCGCAAGCGCAAGCAGTTCGATCAGCCGGTGATACTCATCCCAGTTAACCCACAGATTTTTGTCATCGTTGCGCGGGTCCGTCATCTGAATCATCGTGCGCGACCTCTTACGCCTTGAACGGATGACGCAGCAGGATGGTCTCGTCGCGATCCGGACCGGTCGACACCATGTCGATCGGCACACCCGCCACGTCCTGCACGCGCGTGAGGTACGCCCGCGCGCTCTTCGGCAGCGCATCCCACTGCGTGATGCCGATGGTGCTTTCGTTCCAGCCCGGGAAGGTTTCATAGACCGGCTCGCAGGCCGCAACCTGCGACGCGCCGCGCGGCAGGATGTCGACGTCCTTGCCATCCACCTTGTAGCCGACGCAGAGCTTCACTTCGTCGAGCCCGTCGAGCACGTCGAGCTTCGTGATGCACAGGCCCGTCACGCCGTTGATCTGGATCGAGCGGCGCAGCGCGGCGGCGTCGAGCCAGCCGGTGCGGCGCGGACGGCCCGTGACCGAACCGAATTCCTTGCCGACGTTCGCGAGCGTGACGCCGACCTGCTCCTGGCGGCTCGGGTTCTCGGCGTCGTAGAGTTCGCTCGGGAACGGGCCCGAACCGACGCGCGTGCAGTACGCCTTCGTGATGCCAAGGACGTAGTTGAGCTGCTGCGGACCGACGCCCGCGCCCGCCGACGCCGCGCCCGCCACGCAGTTGCTCGACGTGACGAACGGATAGGTGCCGTGGTCGATGTCGAGCAGCGTGCCTTGCGCGCCTTCGAACAGCAGGTTGCCGCCCGTGTGGTTCACGTCGTGCAGACGACGCGAAACGTCCGTGACCATCGGCTTCAGACGATCGGCATAGCTGAGCATCGTGTCGAGCGTCTGCTGGAAATCCACCGGCGCCGCGCCCAGGTACTGCGTGAGCACGAAGTTGTGATAGTCGAGGTTGTCGCGCAGACGTTCGGCGAACAGTTCCGGCTCGAACAGGTCCTGCACGCGCAGACCGCGGCGCGCGACCTTGTCTTCATAAGCCGGGCCGATGCCGCGGCCGGTCGTGCCGATCTTCGCCGCGCCGCGACGCGCTTCGCGCGCCTGGTCGATGGCGATGTGATACGGGAGGATCAGCGTGGTGGCGTCGGAGATGAAGAGGCGCTTCTGGACGTCGATGCCCGCGCCTTCGAGTTCGCCGATTTCCTTGAACAGGGCCTCGGGCGACAGCACCACGCCGTTGCCGATGTAGCACGCGACGCCAGCGTGCATGATGCCCGACGGGATGAGACGGAGAATGGTCTTCTTGCCGCCGATGATGAGCGTGTGGCCGGCATTGTGACCGCCCTGGAAGCGCACGACGCCTTGGGCGTGGTCCGTCAGCCAGTCGACGATCTTGCCCTTGCCTTCATCTCCCCACTGGGTACCCACGACAACGACATTGCGTCCCGAGGTTACATTCACTGCGCTGGCAGACATGGTGTTTCGTTAGCTGGTTAAAAACGTATTCTACCTGGGTTCCGGGTCAAGCCCGCCATTTTTTCCCGAAATACCGGGAATTTTCCTTTGCGCTCAACGGCATGCGCTGCAAATCGAGACACGCGGACGGCGCGACAAACGGCTCGCGCGCCGCTGTTACGCGACTCGCGAGCGAGTGGTTGTGTTCAAGCGTGCGTTTCGACGACCCACGTGCCGTTGCGTTCGACGAGGACGCGGTCGCACGCGAATTCGTCCATGTCGTGCTCATGGCCCGGCAGCGCCTGGATCACGATTTCGCCCGCGTCGCGCAGGGCCGCCACGGCGGCGCGCAGCGCCTCGTCGTGACGCCACGGCGCAAGGATCGCGCTGCTGCGCGCCTCGACCGGCGAAATGCGGGCCACTTCGCGCAGATCGAGCGAGAAACCCGTCGCGGCGCGCGCCCGGCCGTAGGCCTCGCCCACCTTGTCGTAACGGCCGCCGCGCGCGACCGCGTTCGGCACGCCGTCGACGTAGGCCGAGAACATCACGCCGCTGTGGTACGAATAGCCGCCCAGATCGGCGAGATCGATCATGACCTCGGCACCTTCAACCCCCGCGACGAGGAACGCGAGATCGTCGAGCGCGCGTGCGATGCCCGGGAGCGACGGCAGGCGCTTGCGCGCTTCGTCGAGCACGCTCGCATCGCCATAGAGCGACGGCAGCGCGCGCAGCGCATCGCGCGCGAGCGGAGCGAGGTTCGCCGTGAGTTCGGCGAGACGCGGCACGTCCTTGCCCGCGAGCGCTTCGTAGAGCGCATCGCCAAGCGCGGCGGCCGCTGGATCGGCCTCGAACAGCGCCGAGAGCACGCCTGCATGGCACAGGTCGAGACGCACCTTCGCGAGACCTGCGAGGCGCAGTGCGTCGAGCATCAGTTGCTGGATTTCGAGGTCGGCTTCGAGCCCTGCATGGCCGTAGATTTCCGCACCGATCTGGATCTGCTCGCGCGTTGCATGCAGGCCGCGCGGACGCGTATGCAGCACGTTGCCCGCGTAGCACAGACGCGTCACGCCCTGGCGGTTCAGCAGGTGCGCGTCGATGCGCGCGACCTGCGGCGTCATGTCCGCGCGCAGGCCGAGCGTGCGGCCCGAAAGCTGATCGACGAGCTTGAACGTGCGCAGGTTCAGATCGCGCCCGCTGCCGGTGAGCAGCGACTCGAGATACTCGAGCAGCGGAGGCATGACCATTTCGTAGCCGTACGCGCGGAAGCGGTCCAGCAGCCGGCGGCGCAGTTCTTCGATCTTGCGCGCCTCGGACGGCAGCACGTCGGCAATATTTTCGGGAAGTAACCAGGTCGACATCGATTGAGTTCTACCACTATCAAGGCGGCGCGCGACGCGTGGCGCGCGGACCGCATAACCGGGACGCACGGCACTTGCGGAACGTGCATTTGCGTCTGCGTTTGCGTCTGTTCGCAATCAGGTTGCGAGCATGAGGAGCACGAGGCCGAGCCCCATCACGATCAATCCGCCGATCCGGATGTGGTGCGGCGGACGCTCCGCAATTTTACGGAAAGTATCGCGCCACGCCGTCGGAAAGACGAAGGGAAACATGCCCTCGATAATCAGCATCAGCGCAATCGCGAGCAACAGGGAGCCTGCCATGTCCATGCTAAAGAACGAGCCGCGCACACGCGCGGCGTCTCATCTGTCTCTTGTTGTTTAATGTCTGCGCGGTGCGGCCGCGGGAGCCGGCGCAGCCTCGCCGTTCGGACTACGCATGAAGCGGAAGAAGTCGCTCGACGAATCGACCACGACGACGTCGCCCGGCTTGAACGTCTCGCGATACGCCTGCATGCTCTGATAGAACTGATAGAACTGCGGATCGCGGCCGAACGCTTCGGCAGCAATGGCTGCGGCCTTGCTGTCGCCTTCGCCCTTGATGGTCTGCGCCTGGCTGTACGCGTCTGCGAGCACGGCCTGCTGCTTGCGCGCGGCATCGTCCTTGATCTGCTGTGCCTCGGCGGCGCCCCGCTCGCGCTCCTCGGCTGCAATCTGCTCGCGCGCCGCGCTCATGCGCTTGTAGACGGCATCCGCAAGCTCGGGCGGAAAGTCGAGGCGCGTGAACTCGATGGCGACCACCTCGATGCCGAGCGGCGCCGCCGACGCGCGCAGCGCGTCGCGCGCGCCGCTGGCGATCGCTTCCTGCTGCGCAAGCGCGTTGGTCAGCGTGACCTTGGAGAACGCATCGCCGAGCGCGTCGCGCGACAGCGAAGCGAGCCGGTCGGCGAGCGTCTGCGCATCGCCCTTCGTCGCAGAGAAGAACTTGAACGGATCGGTGACGCGGTAGCGGATCACCGGGTTCGCGAGCAGTTCGGTTTTATCGGACGTCGAGTAGCGATCCGCATCGGGGGCGGCGAACGCCTGAATGCGCGTATCGATGAACGTGACGGCCTGGAACGGCGGCGGCAGCTTCACGTGAATGCCGGGTCCGGCGAGCGTCGCCGGACTGCCGCCTGAAGACGCAACGACGGCGACGTGCCGCGGATCGACGACGAACACCGACGACGACGCAACCAGCACGGCGACCACGACAACGACGACAAGCGCAATGATTCGGTTCATATGAGCGCTCCGTTACTGCACGTCGCTTTCGCGGCCGCGGTTGCGGAACGCGTCGCGCGAGCGGAACGAATCGCCCGCCGCTGCAGCGGCGTCGCTGGCCGACGGCGCTGCCGCGGCGGCGCCCGGTTGCGCAGCGCCCGACGGTTGCCCGCCGGGCGCGGCGACGGCGCCCGGCGCCGACGCTTCGGAGCCTGCGGCCGCGGCACCTGGCGCGGACGCCGCGCCCGGCGCGCTTGCTGCTGCCGCGGCGGACGCCGCGCGCTGATGCGACGCCTCGACCATCGCTTCGAGCGGAAGATTGATCACGTTATTGCCGGACTTGCTGTCGACGAACACCTTCGTCGCGGTCGAGTAAATGTGCTGCATGGTCTCCATATACATGCGCTGCCGAACCACGGCCGGCGCCTTCGCGTACTGCTCGTAGATCTGCGTGAATCGCTGGGCGTCGCCTTGTGCCTGCGCGATCACGCGGGCGCTGTACGCCTTGGCGTCGTCGATCTGGCGCGCGGCATCGACCTGCGCGCGCGGCAGCAACTGGTCGGCGTAGGCCTGCGCGTCGCGCTTCGCGTGCTCGCGGTCCTGACGTGCGCGCGCTGCGTCTTCGAACGCTGCCTGCACCTGGTTGGGCGCCTGCACGCTCTGGATCGTCACGCCGGTCACGCCGAGACCGGTCTTGTACAGGTCGAGCGCGTGCTGGATGGTATCCGCGAGTTGCGCGCGGATCGGTTCACGGTCCGCGTAGAGCAGATCGTTGGTGCTGCGCGCGCCCGCCACCGTGCGTACCGCGGACTGCGCGGCCTGCGTGACGGTGAGATCGGGATCAACGCTGTGGAAGAGGTAATCGGTAGGCTGCTTCACCTGGTACTGCACCGTGAAGCGCATGTCGAGAATATCGCCGTCGCGCGTGAGCACGGACGCATCCCGCACATTCGCCGGACGCACGAGGTTATTGCGGCCGATCTCGACAGAGCGGATCTCGCCTGTGTTGACGACTTCGTGCGTCTGGAACGGAAACGGCAGGCGCCAATGCACGCCCTGCCCGACGGTCTGTCGATACTGCCCGAACTGGAGCACGACACCCGCCTGGCCTTCCTGGATCACGAAGACGCCGCTGCCCACGTAGATCGCAATGAGCACGCCGAGCACGATGCCGACGCCGACGCGCGCCCCGTGACCATTGTCCGGACGCGGACCGAGCCCGCCGCCGGGCCCCTTGCCCTTGCGGCCGAACAAACCCGCGAGGCGGCGATTGAAGTCGCGCCACATTTCGTCGAGATCGGGTGGACCGTCGCCCTGCCCGCCGCCGTTGTTCCCGTTCTTGCCTGGGGGACGACGCGGTTCTTCCGGGCGCTGGCCATTGCCTTCGCCACGGCCCCAGCGCGGGTCGTTCAACGAGAGAATGGCGCGCGCGCGCTGCCAGCCAGTCCGCTTGTTGTAATCGTTCACCTGTGTTCGTTCACCAGAGTAGACAGCGGGTCAATGCGTGCGGCTTTCGTCCGGCAACGCGTACGAAAAGGACACGCAGGCGCACCGGACAGGTGCCCGGATACCGCTCAGCGGCCGTGTTCCGCGCCGTATTCGGCGTCGTTTTCAACGCGGTGTTCAACGCCTTTTTCCGCGTTTTCGTCCGCGTCTTTTTCCGCGCTTGTTTCCAATTCCCTGTGAGGTTCATGGGGCACCGCGTTCCAGTCGGCGGCGAACGGTTGCGACGCACCGGCAAGCGGCTCGGCAGTCGCGATTTCGGCGATGGCGGCGCGCAGCGCATCCAGCCCGACGCCCGTACGCGCGCTCAAAAAGACGCGCGAAATATTACCATATTCGTCCCGCTCGACCGTCCCGCCGCGGGCCGCCAGTTCAGGCACAGCATCGATCTTGTTGAACACGAGCACCTGGCGGATCGCGTCGGCTCCGATTTCGTGCAGCACTCCATTGACCTGGTCGATCTGATCGAGACGCACGGCGCTCGACGCGTCGACCACGTGAAGCAAAAGATCGGCCCGAACGGTTTCCTCGAGCGTCGCCCGGAACGCGGCAACCAGTTGGTGCGGCAGCTCGCGGATGAAACCGACCGTGTCCGACAGCACGATCTGCCCGACCTCGCCGCCCAGCCAGACGCGCCGCGAGGTGGTGTCGAGCGTCGCGAACAGCTGGTCTGCGACATACGCTTGCGCCTTGGTGAGCGCATTGAAGAGCGTCGATTTGCCCGCGTTCGTATAACCAACGAGCGACACGGACATGGTCTGGTTGCGCTGGCGCTGACGGCGTTGCGTGCCGTGCTGGCGACGCAGCCTGGCGAGGCGGCCCTGCAGCAACTTGATGCGCTCGCCGATCAGCCGGCGGTCGGTTTCGAGCTGTGTTTCACCTGGGCCGCGCAGGCCGATACCGCCCTTCTGGCGCTCAAGGTGGGTCCACGCGCGCACGAGCCGTGTGGCGAGGTACTGGAGCTGTGCGAGTTCGACCTGCAGCTTGCCTTCGTGGCTGCGCGCGCGCTGCGCGAATATGTCGAGGATGAGGCTCGTACGGTCCACCACGCGGCGGTCCAGCGCACGCTCCAGATTACGTTGCTGGGCGGGCGACAGCGCGTGATTGAAGATGACGATTTCGATGTCGTTCGCTTCGCAGGCGAGACGCAGTTCGTCGGCCTTGCCGCTGCCGATGAACATGGCGGCGTCGGGGCTGGCGCGTCGGCCGGTGAGCGTGGTGACGGGATTGGCGCCCGCACTCTGTGCGAGCAGGCTGAGTTCTTCGAGACTGGCTTCGAAGTCGGTCTTGCCGAAGTCGATGCCGACAAGTGCGGCGTTGGTCAAATTGGCGGATGTCAAAATAAGAACGGCCGGTCCGGCTCGCCTTTCGTGGCGCCCCGGACCGGCCGTACCATGGGTCAGGACGCTTCCGTGTCCGGGTGGAAATTCACCGGACGAGCGGGAACGACTGTGGAAATGGCATGCTTGTACACCATCTGCGTAACCGTATTACGGAGCAACACGACGTACTGGTCGAACGATTCAATGTTCCCTTGAAGCTTGATGCCGTTGACCAGGTAGATCGAAACAGGCACATGCTCCTTGCGCAGCGCGTTCAAAAACGGGTCTTGTAACAGTTGCCCTTTGTTGCTCATAGCAAACTCCGTATTTTTTTGCAGGTTTAACTTGGACTGGCACCGAAGAAAAAGAAATCCGGCGTCAATCGCTACACTATAGCTGATTCTCGTTCACCCGCGCGGGTCCTGCCTGTCCGGCCAGGACGGCCATGCGCGCGAGCGAACACAGCTCAGCTTTTCTCTGTGTAGGGGTTCGTCGAGGAACGAAACTCTATGCGCAATGGAGTCCCGGTCAGCGAGAAAGTTTCCCGGAAGCGGTTTTCCAGATAACGCTTGTAGGTCTCCGTGACCGCATCGAGCGCGTTGCCGTGGATCACGATGATCGGCGGGTTCTGGCCCCCCTGGTGCGCGTAGCGCAGCTTCGGGCGGACAGGACCGCGACGGCGCGGCTGCTGGAACTCCACGGCCTCGATCAGCGCGCGCGTGAGGCGCGGCGTGGGCAGTTTGGCCATCGCCGCGGCGTAAGCGGCGTCCACCGAGCGCATCAGCGCGCCGATGCCGAAGTTCTCCGTTGCCGAGACGAAGTGGAACTTCGCGAAATCGAGGAACTTCAGCTTGCGCTCAAGGTTGTGCTTGATGCGCTCGCGTGCGTGTTCGTCGAGACCGTCCCACTTGTTCACGCCCACCACGAGCGCGCGGCCTTGTTCCACGACAAAGCCGGCGATGTGCGCGTCCTGATCGGAGACTTCCTGCTGCGCGTCGAGCATCAGGATCACGACGTTGGCGTCCGAGATCGATTGCAGCGTCTTCACCACCGAGAACTTTTCGATGGCCTCGAACACCTTGCCGCGACGGCGCAGGCCCGCCGTGTCGATGAGCGTGTACTTCTTGCCGCCTCGCTCGAAGTCGATATAGATCGAGTCGCGCGTGGTGCCGGGCATGTCGAAGGCGATCACGCGATCTTCGCCGAGCAGCGTGTTCACGAGCGTCGATTTGCCAACGTTCGGACGCCCGACGATCGCGATCTTCACGCCGTGCTTTTCGGCCTCCTCTGCGCTTTCCTCGGGCTGATCCGCGTAGGCCTGGTCGAGCGCCTCGTTGATCATCTCCGTCACGCCGTCGCCGTGCGCGGCCGAAATCGCGCGCGGGTCGCCGAGGCCCAGTTCGTAGAAGTCGGCGGCGACGGCGCTGTACTTCATGCCCTCGGCCTTGTTGACGACGAGGTAGATCGGGCGGCCAGTCTTGCGCAGATAATCGGCGATGTGCTTGTCCTGCGGCGCGAGCCCGTTGCGGCCGTCGCAGATGAACACGACGATGTCCGCCTCTTCGACCGCCTGACGCGTCTGACGCGCCATCTCATGCAGGATGCCGTCCTTCGCGATAGGCTCGAAGCCGCCGGTATCGACGACGAGATACGGCCGATCGCCCATGCGGCCCTCGCCGTAGTGACGGTCGCGCGTGAGGCCCGGCAGATCGGCGACGAGTGCGTCGCGCGAGCGCGTGAGGCGGTTGAACAGCGTGGATTTCCCCACATTGGGGCGCCCGACGAGGGCGATTACGGGTTTCATCTGATCTTTTCTACGGTAAGGCGCGGCGCCGGGTGCTCCGGCGCGCTGCGCGGCAACGCACTGCGCTTGCAGGGCTGCGTCAGTTGCAAATTATCACGAAAACCGCCCGACGCCCGGGCGATGCGTACGGCACGCATACCGCACGACTGCGCGCATCATGACGGCCCGCGCCACCGAGCCAGATGGGCCACAACGACGGGAGGTCGGCGCCCTCGTTCGTTCCGCCGGTTCGAAAATGCGCGCGGCCGGCGTGAGCCGGCCTCAATCAGGCACTGCGGGGCACCGCGCGATCTTGCCGCACAGCCGCCCTCGCGGAGATGTCAGGAAGCCGCCCGCGAGCGGCTACGCTTAGGAGCGCCTGGCGCGGACCAGGCGTCGCGTCGAACGCCGCTTACTGCGGACGCAGGCCGAACAGCGCGCCGTCCTTCGTCTGGACGACGAGCGTATTACCGGCCAGAACCGGAGCCGCCGTGATCGGGCTGCCGTCGGTCTTCACACGTGCCACGAAGCTGCCGTCGTCCAGCGACAGGAAGTGCACGTTGCCTTGATAGTCGCCCATGACGACCGCATGGCCGAGCACGAACGGCACGCTGAGATCGCGATTCTTGAGCTTGTCCATGCTCCAGGACTGCGAGCCCGTCGAGACGCTGAACGCGTGGACGACGGACCAGTCATCCGCGCCGACCACGGTGCTCTCGTCCTGAGCGATACCGCTCACGCTCGAGAACGGCTTCTCCCAAACCACGCGACCCGAGTTCGCGTCGAAGCAGCCCAACTGGCCCTGGAACGTGACCGCGCACGTCATCGCGCCCATCAGCGTGGGCGGACCGCTCACGTCATTGATGCGCTCGACTTCCGTCACGCCCTTCGGATAGGACACCGGCGTTTCCCAGAACGCGTCGCCCGTCTGCAGGTTGATCGCCGCGAACGCGCCGCCCGGGAAGCCCGCGAGCACGGCCTGGTCGCCGGCGAACGTCATGCCGGACGAGACCCGCAGATTAAGCGGCACCGCACGGTTGCGGTAGGTCCATTTCTGCTCGCCCGTCTGCGCGTTAAACGCGACGATCTGACCGTCGATCGTACGCACGATCACGAGTCCGTTGCCGACGAGCGGCGGCGAGACGATCTCGCCCGGTGCGGTGGCCTGCCACGAGAGCTTGCCGTTGGCGTCGAGCACGTAAACCTGGCCCTTCAGGCCGCCGACGGCGGTGAGGTTGCCGTCGCTACCCACGCCGGCCGACAGGTCGCCCTTGAGCTTCGTGCTCCAGACCGTCTTGCCGGTCTGCGCATCGAACTTCGCGACCGAACCGTTCTCGCCTGCCGCAAACACGGCGTCGCCGACGGCGACCGGCGAGAACAGGAAGCGGCCGGCCTTGCCGACGCTTGCCTTCCACACCTGCTGGACGTTCAGCACCGGCTTGAACTGGGTGAGCGGCACCGGCACGCGGCGCTCGTCCTTGGTCGACGAGCAGGCCGCCATGGCAAGGAGCGTCATCGCGCAGACGGTGGGCACAACGTAGCGTTTCAGCAGATTCATCGGTGAACGAAGCATGAATGGTGTTGGTTTATGGAGATTCGCGACACGCGTGCGCCTTAGCCGCCCAGCGCGTCCAGCTTGAACTGGATCAGTTGACGCTCGGACGCGTCGCTCTTCGGCAAGTTGTCGAGCGCGAGCTGGTAGGCCGCGCGCGCTTCGTCGCGCTTGCCCTGTGCGGCGAGCAAGTCGCCGCGACCGTCCGCGACGATACCCTTGAACGGACCCGAATCAGGCTGCGGAATCAGCGCGAGGCCCTGATCGTAGGCTTTTTCGTCGAGCAGCAGCGACGCGAGACGCAGCTTTGCGATCTGGCGGAATTCGTCGTCCTTCGAATGGTCGACGGCCCATTGCAACTGCGCTTTCGCACCCGCCGTGTCGCCCGCCGCATAGAGCGCCTTCGCGACGGCCAGTGCCGTCATCTGCGCGTACGCGGTGCCGCCGAAACGGTCTTCCATGTCGGACGCGACGCGCGTGATCATGGCCTTGTCGCTCCCGGTCACGGCCTGCTCAACCTGGTCGTAAAGCACCGCGGCCTCGGCCGCCTGACGGCGTTGCCAGAAGTTCCAGCCGTTCCACGCGGCGAGCGCGAGCAGCACGATCAGCACGATCCACGTAGCGAGGTTGCCCCACTGCGCCCACCATGCCTTGAAGCTCTCGATCGATTCCTGTTCGTCGTGGTAACTCATCGCGTAGCGATTCCTTGTCTTGTGTCCAGCCTTTCATCGCGCGCGCCGCTATGGCTGATTGCGCGCGCCGAAGGTCTCGTGCAGGTATTGTCCGGCCGCGATCAGTCGTCGCCGTCTTCGGCGGATGCAACCATCGCATTGATTAGATATTCGGTCAAGTCTTCGAGCGGGATGGTTTGCTGCTCATTGCGCGCGTCGGCGGCCACGCCGCGCAACGGCTTCACGCCGACCACGCCCTTCGCGACCTCGTCCTCGCCGAGCACCACCGCAAACGCCGCGCTGCTCGCGTCCGCGCGCTTCATCTGCGACTTGAAGCTCGCAGCCTGGCCGTCGGCGCTGCAATGCAGGATTACGTCGAGACCCGTGTCGCGCAGACGCTCCGCCACGATGAACGCCTGTTCGCGTGCCGGCTCGCCCTGGTGGACAACGTAGACGTCGCAACCTTCATCCTGCGGCACGAGGTCGTCTTCCTTGAGCAGTTCGAGGATGCGCTCGACGCCCATCGCCCAGCCGCAAGCGGCCGTCGGCTTGCCGCCGAGCTGCTCGATCAGCGGATCGTAGCGACCGCCCGCTGCGACGGTGCCCTGCGCGCCGAGCTTGTCGGTGATCCACTCGAACACGGTCAGATTGTAGTAATCGAGACCGCGCACGAGACGCGGATTGATCGTGAACGGAATGTTGTTCGCCTTGAGGATGCGTTGCAGCCCTTCGAAGTGTGCCCGCGATTCTTCGCCGAGGAAGTCGATCAGCTTCGGCGCGTTGTTCGCGATGTCCTGCAGCGCGGGGTTCTTCGTGTCGAGCACGCGCAGCGGGTTCGTGTACAGGCGGCGCTTGCCGTCTTCGTCGAGCAGGTCGACGTGCTGCTCCAGATACTTGATCAGCTCGACGCGATGCGCGGCGCGCTCTTCAGCGAGACCCAGCGAATTGATTTCGAGCTTGATGCCGATGAGGCCGAGATCGTCCCACAGGCGCTGGCACATCAGGATGATTTCCGCGTCCGCATCGGGACCCGCGAAACCGAGCGCCTCGACGCCGACCTGGTGGAACTGGCGATAACGACCGCGCTGCGGACGCTCGTGACGGAACATCGGGCCGATGTACCACAGGCGCTTCGGGCCGTCGTACAGCATGTTGTGCTCGATCGACGCGCGCACGACCGCGGCCGTGTTCTCGGGACGCAGCGTGAGGTTCTCGCCGTTCAGCGAGTCGGTGAAGCTGTACATCTCTTTTTCGACGATGTCGGTCACTTCGCCGATACCGCGCGTGAAAAGCTGTGTGTGCTCGAGGATCGGCGTGCGGATGTTCTGGTATCCGTACGAACGGAGCATCGACTTCACGGTGCTTTCGAAGAAGTCCCACAGCCCTGCTTCCTGCGGCAGGATATCGTTCATGCCCTTCACGCCGGTCAGCTTTTCGGGCTTTCTTTTCTGTTCAGTCATCTGGTTGCGATTGACGGTGTTCGGTTATGCGTGGTGTCGGTGCGTTACTTTGCGCGCGGCCAGCTGCTTCAGGCGCTGGCTTCGGCCTTGCCGTACTTGCGCGCGACGTAGTCGCTCACGATCTGCTGGAACTCTTCGGCGATATGCTCGCCGCGCAGCGTCTTGACCTTCTCGCCGTCGATGAACACCGGCGCGGCCGGATTCTCGCCCGAGCCAGGCAGGCTGATGCCGATGTTCGCATGCTTCGACTCGCCGGGGCCGTTCACGATGCAGCCCATCACGGCGACGTTCATCGTCTCGACGCCCGGATATTCGGAACGCCACACGGGCATCTGCGCACGCAGATAGTTCTGGATCTGCGACGCGAGTTCCTGGAACAGCGTGCTCGTCGTGCGGCCGCAGCCTGGGCACGCGATGACCATCGGCGTGAACGAGCGCAGGCCCATGGTCTGCAGGATTTCCTGGCCGACCACGACTTCGCCCGTGCGCGACGCGCCCGGTTCCGGCGTGAGCGAGATGCGGATCGTGTCGCCGATACCTTGCTGCAGCAGCACGGAAAGCGCGGCCGTCGATGCGACGATACCCTTCGAGCCCATACCCGCCTCGGTCAGGCCGAGGTGCAGCGCGAAATCGCAACGCTTCGCGAGTTCCTGGTACACGGCGATCAGGTCCTGCACGCCGCTCACCTTGCACGACAGGATGATCTTGTCGCGGCCGAGGCCGAGTTCGACGGCGCGTTCCGCCGAGCCGATCGCCGACTGGATCAGCGCCTCGTACATGACGCTCTGCGCTTCCCACGGCTCGCTGCGCGCGCCGTTCTCGTCCATCATCTTCGCGAGCAGGTCCTGGTCCAGGCTGCCCCAGTTCACGCCGATACGCACCGGCTTGTCGTATCTGGCGGCGGCTTCGATCATCTGCGCGAACTGCGTGTCGCGCTTGGCGCCCTGGCCAACGTTGCCCGGGTTGATGCGGTACTTCGACAGCGACTCGGCGCAGCCCGGATAGTCGCGCAGCAGCAGGTGACCGTTGTAGTGGAAGTCGCCGATGAGCGGCACCGCCACGCCCATGCGATCGAGTTGCTCGCGTATCCCCGGGACCGCGGCGGCGGCCTCGGGCGTGTTGACGGTGATCCGCACGAGTTCGGAGCCCGCCTGCGCGAGTTCCTTGATCTGGATGGCGGTGCCGATCGCGTCGGCGGTGTCGGTGTTCGTCATCGACTGCACGCGCACCGGGGCGTCGCCGCCGACCGTCACGACGTTGCCGCCCCAGCGCACGTGAACGCCATGCGACTTGCGGCGCGGCGCGTGGCCGCCGAGGATCGGTTCGTTCGAGCAGATCTGGCTGGAGCTGGACAGGGATTGCTGTTCGGTTTGCATCGGGAAACCCATTTACGCCTCGCGCGGGCCGCAAGCGCCACCGCGCGCGAATTGATCAAGCGGAAAAAGCGCCGCGGCCGGCCTATTTATCACTTCGCCGGCCGCGACGCCTGCCATGTCTCCATCAGGGCAACACGAAGCGCGCGACATTCCCGCGCGCCGACGCGTATTTCGACGGATCGACCGGTTGGCCATCGATCGTCATCGACTCGATGCCGGCCTTGTTGCCCACAGTAATCTTGAGCGGCTCGGTGCCCGTGATCTCGCGCGCGTCGCTACCGCGGATCAGGCCGGAGAACACCTCCTTGCCGCCCTTCTGATGCACGTTGACCCAGGCGTCCTGCGTCACGCGGATCGTGAACGTCGAGGTATCGGCGCCCGAGGCGTCCGCCGTCGACGTAGCCGGCGTCGCGGACGCAGCGGGTACCGCAGATGCCGCCGGCGCTGCCGTTGTTGCCGTTGCCGCGGTTGCCGCGGTTGCATTGGCCGGCGCATGCGACGCGCTCACGACGCTAGCCGGCGCTGCGTTCACCGGTGCCGCGGGCGCCACGGCCTGCGGCGCGCTGCCTGCGGCGACCGGCGCCGTATCGGCCGGCGCGGTCGTCTCGACGCCCGATGCGATGTCGCTCACCTGAGCGTCGGCCGCTGCCTGAGCCTGAGCCTGAGCCTGACCCTGATCGCCCTGCACCGCCGATGCGCCGGCCGTCTGGCCTTCGGTCACCGTCGCCGATGCCGCGCCGGGCTGCGCACCGGAGCCGTTCGCCATCGACTTCAGGCGCGCGAACCATGCCGACGACTCGCCGCTGTTCGTATGCCACATGCTGATCGCGATCACCGCGACGATCACCGCCGCCACGCCCCACAGCCACGAACGGCGGCGCGGTGCAGCGTTACCGCCGAGCGTGAGCGAAACGCGGCCGCGCGGCAGATCGCTGCCCGCCGAAGCCGGCATCGACAGATCCGGCTGCGGCACGCCGCGCTCGCGGCGCAGCGCCTGCGTGAACGGCGTGGGATCCGCGCCGAGCATCTTCGCGTAGCTGCGCACCACGCCGAGCGCGAACGTCGTATCAGGCAGCTGGGACAAATCACCGGACTCGATAGAACGCAGCTTCTGCACCGAGACCTTCAGCCGTGTCGACACGTCTTCGACCGACCACCCCTTCGCTTCGCGCAGCTGCGCGAGACGCGCGCCTGCGGCGGTCATCGTGTCCGGAACGGCCTGCACCGGCGACGGAGCACTGCCCGGTGCCGGACGGTCTGCGTTGGTGTCTGTCCCGAAAGGGTGCTGCGGCTCGCTCATCCCTGATCCTTGCGTCGATTCTTTTCAATCCCGGAATCGTCCGGGTGCGTCATGCCCCGCGATTCGCAGACCGTTTATAACAAAATGCGCGGCCTCTGTGCCGCTTCCGATCGCTTTTGCAACGTTTAGCCCTATTACCACGGTAACGACACGTCGCTTCCCCGCGCAGCCGCTCCGCCCCCCCCCCGTCGTTACCCGTGCCGTCCATGACCATCAATCAATGAGACATCGGCCTTATTTCAATGACCTTGCGCGCCGTGCGTTCAGCGAGGCGCGTGCGGTCCTTCACTTCGCCTGCGAGCTGGCCGCAGGCCGCGTCGATGTCGTCCCCGCGCGTCTTGCGCACGGTCGTGACCACGCCCGCATCCATCAGGACCTGCGCAAAGCGCTTGATCTGCTCCGGCTTCGAGCGCAGCAAACCCGACTCCGGGAACGGATTGAACGGGATCAAATTGAACTTGCACGGAACGTCACGCGTCACCGCAAGCAGTTCGCGCGCGTGCTTTTCCGTATCGTTGACGCCGTCGAGCATGCAGTACTCGAACGTGATGAAGTCGCGCGGCGCGACTTTCAGATAGCGCTGGCACGCGGCCATCAGCTCGCGCAGCGGATGTTTGCGGTTAAGCGGCACGAGATCGTCGCGCAGCGCGTCGTTCGGTGCGTGCAGCGAGACCGCGAGCGCCACGGGCAGCTCCGCGCCGAGACGGTCCATCATCGGCACGACGCCCGAGGTCGAAAGCGTAACGCGCCGGCGTGACAGGCCGTAGGCATTGTCGTCGAGCATCAGGCGCATCGCCGGCACGACCGCCTCGTAGTTCAGGAGCGGCTCGCCCATGCCCATCATCACGACGTTCGTGATGACGCGTTCGCCCTTGCCGTCACCGCCGGTAGCCTTGCCGCCGGCCTCGCCGAGCAGCGACGCGCGCAGCGCGAACTCCGCCATGCGCAACTGGCCGATGATCTCGGCGGTGGTGAGGTTGCGGGAGAACCCTTGCTTGCCGGTGGAACAGAACCGGCAATTGACCGCGCATCCCGCCTGCGACGACACGCACAACGTGCCGCGTGTCTCTTCGGGGATGAACACGGTTTCGACGGCATTGCCGTTACCCACGTCGATGAGCCACTTGCGCGTGCCATCGGCGGAGACGTGATCGCTGATGACGCCGGGCATGCCGATGGTGGCGCGCCCCTTGAGCTTTTCGCGCAGTGACTTCGCGAGATCCGTCATGCCGTCGAAGTCGGCGGCGTTGTACTGATGGATCCAGCGTTGTAACTGTTTGGCGCGAAACGGCTTCTCGCCCAGGCTCTCGCAATAGGCGACAAGCCCTTGGGCGTCGAGATCGAGAAGGTTGACGGTGGAACTGCTCGTCATGGTCAATCCTGCCATTTCAGTGCGAACCGGCGACCCCGCAGGCCAACCCGGAGGCCGGCTGCGGGTTCACCGCCCTGCCGTGCGGCTCGCGCGAGCCTTGGGACCGACGGTGAATGTCATTGCCGCTCGCGACCTGGATGCTGCTTCGCCGACCCGCTTAGCGCGAGTAGACGTTGACCTGCGGGAAGAAGAACGCGACTTCGACAGCGGCCGTTTCAGCGGCGTCCGAGCCGTGCACGGCGTTGGCGTCGATGCTGTCGGCGAAGTCGGCGCGGATCGTGCCCTTTTCGGCCTTCTTCGGGTCCGTGGCGCCCATCAGTTCGCGGTTCTTCAGGATGGCGTCCTCGCCTTCCAGCACCTGGATCATCACCGGACCCGAGATCATGAAGTCGACGAGGTCCTTGAAGAACGGACGCGCTGCGTGAACGGCATAGAACTTCTCGGCGTCAGCGCGCGAGAGGTGGACCATGCGGGAAGCGATGATCTTCAGGCCAGCGTTTTCGAAGCGGCTGTAGATCTGGCCGATCACGTTCTTTGCCACTGCGTCCGGCTTGATAATCGACAGGGTGCGTTCGAGCGCCATAAAAACTCCAGAAAATTAAGAGGTTACAGATCCAAATGAATCGATAATTGTAGCATGTTCCCGTGTATCATTGCGATTGCCCCCCCTTAGCGGGGCGCCAAATCCGGCTTCGGGGTCGGTCGCAGGGTGCGGGAACGCCAGGGGCCACCTCGACGGGCGCATTGCCCGGCGTGCGCCAGCGCGCGAAGAAGCCATGAATATGCTACGAATAAGCGCCTCGACCCGTTGAAACTCCAGGGCGCCGCGCATATCTTACGAAGGTGCGGATCGTACCATCCGCCTGTGGCGCCTCTACTAAAACCAGCGCCTTTCACGCAAGGAGAAAGCATGAACGAGTATCCCTACAACTTCGGCCGCGGCGGCACTGTCATCTCGGCCGAGGCTCGCAACCGCGTACTGCGCAACACCTACTGGCTGCTAGCGCTGTCGATGGTTCCGACGGTGCTCGGCGCGTGGGTGGGCGTCGCCACCGGCTTCTCGCTGTTCGCGGCCACGAGTCCCGCGATGAGCCTGCTCGCGTTCTTCGCGATCGCCTTCGGCTTCATGTTCGCCATCGAGCGCACCAAGAACAGCTCGGTCGGCGTCTTCGTGCTGCTCGGCTTCACGTTCTTCATGGGCCTGATGCTCTCGCGGCTCCTCGCGTTCATCCTCGGCTTTTCGAACGGTCCGTCGCTCATCATGCTCGCTTTCGGCGGCACCGGGGTGATTTTCGCGGCCATGGCCACGATCGCGACCGTCAGCAAGCGCGACTTCTCGGGCCTCGGCAAGTGGCTGTTCATGGGCGTGATCGTGATCCTGCTCGCCGGCGTCGCGAACATGTTCCTGCAACTGCCCGCGCTGATGCTTACGTTCTCGGTACTGGCCGTCGTGATCTTCTCGGCGTACATGCTGTTCGACGTGCAGCGCGTCGTGAACGGCGGCGAGACCAACTACATCTCGGCCACGCTCGCAATCTATCTGGACCTCTATAACGTCTTCACGAACCTGCTCGCGCTGCTCGGCATCTTCGGCGGCAACCGCAACTGAGTTCCAGCCGCCCCGCGGGCCCGGCGGCTCGCCCGCGGCTCAGGCACAAAAAAGCCCATGACGATCGTCATGGGCTTTTTTAATGCCGGACCCGGCGTGTGCGGCGCGTGAGAGGCACCTGAGCGTCCGCGGCTCAGAGCGTCACCCAGTCGAACCCTTCTTCTTGCGACGCGACCCCGGTTTCCGTGGCCGCGTTGCCGAGCACGCCGGCCATTGCGGCACGCGCCAGTTCGGGTGTGTTGTTCTGCTGACTCAGGTGCGCGGCGACGACGTGCCGCAGTTTCGAGCGATCAAGCCCCGCCAGAATCCCCGCGGCCGCCTCGTTGTTCAGGTGTCCGTGCGATCCGCCGATGCGCGCCTTCAACGAGGGCGGATAGCGGCTCGCCGCAAGCATCGCGAGATCGTGGTTGCATTCGAGTACGAGCGCATCGCAGCCCGACAGGATGGCTCCGATGTGCGCCGTCGATTCGCCGACGTCGGTCAACACGCCAAGCCGGCTCGCCCCGTCGCTGAACACGAACTGGAGCGGCTCGCGCGCGTCGTGCGGCACCGTGTAGGGCAGCACGCCGACATCGCCGATTTCAACCGGTTCGTCACTCCACAGAACGTGCAGTTCGACGCGCGCGTCATCGGCGCCCACGGCCTGCGCCGTGCCCCAGCTCATGTAGAGCGGAATCGACCAGCGGCGCGCGAGCGTGAGCGCGCTGCCGATGTGGTCGCTGTGTTCGTGGGTAATGAGGATGGCGTGGAGAGTGTCGGCGGCGAGGCCGGCTCGCGCCAGCCGCCGCTCGACTTCCTTCGCCGGGAAACCGCAGTCCAGCAGCACGCGCGTCGCGCTCGCGCCGCCGCCTGCTTCTACGACCAGCGCATTGCCCTCACTGCCGCTGCCGAGGCTCGCAAAGCGCACGGCCGCTTCAGTTGAGCTGGGCGTGCAGCGCGGAAACGATGCGCTGGGCGTCCGACGACGTGTCCACCTGGCCGTTCTGGTTGAGCACGGCGACCTGCGTTTGCGTGTCGCCCTTCGCGCGAACCGCGACCATGAATTCCGGCCCCTGGTTCTTTGCGGCCGTCTTCGGGTTGTAGAACAGCTTGCCGAGCAGGCCGTCGCCCTTCAGCTCCTGCATCGAGTCGGCGTAGCGGACGTAGTAAATGCCCTTCTCGCGATCGCGATTGTCGACCGCAAAGTTCGTGCGGTCGAGCGCGAGGCCCACGCGCAGCCACGCGCGGTCGAACGACTCGGGCAGATCGAGCGTCGCGCCACCCGCCGAGTTATCGATCTTCGCGACCGCCGTCGACACACGCGCGTCCGTCAGCAACTGCTTCGACTGTGCATCGGTCAGGCCGAACTTCTGCATCAGTTTCGCCAGGAACTCGGCTTCGAGTGCCGGGTCGCGCGGGCGTTCGACCCACTTCGACGACGTCTTGTCCTGCCCCATCAGCACTTCTTCCATCGCGCCGTGCGTGATCGAGATGTCGGTCTGGCCGTCCGGGCCGCGCGTGACGAGCGTGCGGAAGCGGTCGCGCGTGCCCGACGAGTACGCGAAATCGATCACGCGGCCGATCGTGCGGCGGAACCAGTCGTCCGGAATGTTCGCGCGATTTTCGGCCCAGTCGGTCGACATGATGCCCGTCGACGTCGAGTCGGTCGCCAGAGTGAAGCCGTTTTCCTGCCAGAAGGTCTGCAGGATCGGCCAGACGTCGTCGGGCGTGCGGCCGTCGATCACGAGCCAGCGGCGATCGCCGTCACGTTCGACGTGCATCCCGAGCGGATCCTGCGCCGTCGGCGTGCCGAGCGTCGAGTTGCCCGCCGCCGTGACGGTGCCCTTGGGCGCGCCGCCCAGCGCCAGTTGCTGCGGCGGTGCGACGTACTTCTGGTCCGTCGGCGTCGACGACAGATCCTTCGGCACGGCGAGCGGCGGCGCGGTCGGCGTGTCCTTGTAGTTGACACGATCGGACGCGAACCACTCGTTCAGCGATTCGCAGCCTGCGAGCGGCCCAATAGCCAGAGCCAGCACCGCCATGCGGGTTGCGTAGAGGGAGAGAGCGGAACGTTTCATGAGGACCTTCGGGTACTGGAACGCAAAGCCGGGATCTGTCGTGGATTCGGGCGGTGGCGGAGCCGGTTGAAAAATCGGGCGCTTGTGACGGTTTGAAGATGGCCGGTTCGGGCTGGTCCGCGCCGACTCAGCCGGTCAGGCCGGCTTCGCGCATCGCGCCGCGCACCACGTCGTGGTAGCGCGCGTCGAGCGGCGTGAGCGGCAGGCGGATACCGCCTTCGATACGGCCAAGCTCCTGCAGCGCCCACTTCACCGGAATCGGGTTCGATTCGACGAACAGGTTCTTGTGCAGCGACAGCAGCTTCATGTGGATCGCACGGGCAGTCTTCACGTCGCCTTCGAGCGCGGCCTTGCACAGGTCGCTCATCTGGCGCGGCGCCACGTTTGCGGTAACCGAAATGTTGCCGTGGCCGCCGAGCAGCATCAGCGCGATCGCGGTGGGATCGTCGCCGCTGAAGATCTTGAAGCCTTCCGGCGCGTGCTTGATGAGGTGCGCGGCGCGGTCGATGTTGCCCGTCGCTTCCTTCACGCCCACGATGCCGGGCACCTGCGCGAGGCGCAGGATCGTTTCGTTCGACATGTCCGCGACCGTCCGGCCCGGCACGTTGTACAGCACGACCGGCAGGTCGACCGCCTCCGCGATCTTCGCGAAGTGGCGGTACATCCCCTCCTGGGTCGGCTTGTTGTAATAGGGCACGACCTGGAGCGACGCCTGCGCGCCGACGGCCTTGGCCTGGCGGGTCAGCTCGATGGCCTCGGCGGTCGAATTGCCGCCCGAGCCCGCGATGATCGGCAGACGGCCCGCGGCGTGCTCGACCGCCGTCTTGACCATCAGGATGTGCTCTTCGACGTCCAGCGTGGCGGACTCGCCGCTCGTGCCGACCACGACGAGGGCATCCGTCCCCTCTTCGACGTGCCAGTCGACCAGTTTTCGGAACGCCGGCAGATCGAGACTGCCGTCCTCGTGCATGGGGGTGACGATCGCGGGGATACTGCCGCGCAACGTAATGCCGTCCTGAGTGCCGTTAGCCATGAAACGTCAAAAAAATGAGTACGTTAAACCGCGATTGTAGCGGATTAGCCAGCCAGATCGTAACGCGGTACGGGTAGTACCTGAGCCGCATCTCGATTACCGCGCTTTTCAGCCGGTTCGGCTGGGTCGGCAGGACGTGTGCCGTGCTGTTCGCGCACCGCGCAAATCCGCTGGATGAACGCTTCGCGCGGCTGTGCGAGAAACCCGTCCTGATAGGCGATCACCCGCAGCGCGGGCGTGCACGCCGCGAACAGTTCGCCCGGTGCGAGCAGAAACGCGGGATTTGACGGTTTTCCGACGGTTTCGTTTCCGAGCGCGAAGGTTTCGTAGATGAGCATGCCACCCGGGGCCACGACGTCAATCAGACGCGGCATGAGCGGGCGGTGCAGATAGTTCGTCACGACGACCGCCGCGAAACGCTGCTCGAGGGGAAGCGGCCAGGGCGCGCCTTCGAGATCGCATTCGAGCGTGCCGATGCCCGCCACGTCGCGCATCGTCGCGAGCGCGGCCGCGTCGCGATCGAGCGCCGTCACCGGATGGCCGCGCTCCGCGAAGAAGCGCGCGTTCCGCCCGCCGCCCGACGCCACGTCGAGCACCGCCCCGCCCTGCGCGACCAGATGCGCCCAGCGGCGCACCCAGCGCGACGGTTCGGCAAGCGCGAGCGTCGAGTTCATGACATCCGTCATCAGTTGTACGAGAGGCCCATCGCCTCGCGCACGTCGCGCATGGTCTCGTTCGCGAACTTGCGCGCCTTGTCGCAGCCGTCCGCGACGATCGCGCGCAACAGCGACGGGTCGTCCATGTACTTCTGCGCGCGTTCGAGCATCGGCTGCTGCTCGCGCAGGATGCCCTCGATCACCGGCTGCTTGCATTCGAGGCAACCGATGCCCGCGGAACGGCAACCCTTCTGCACCCATTCGTGCGTCGTCTCGTCCGTGTAGACGAGGTGCAGCTGCCACACCGGGCACTTGTCCGGGTCGCCCGGATCGGTGCGGCGCACGCGCGCCGGGTCGGTCGGCATCGTGCGGACTTTCTTCGTGATCGACTCGGCATCCTCGCGCAGGCCGATCGTGTTGCCGTACGACTTCGACATCTTCTGGCCGTCGAGGCCCGGCATGCGCGACGCCTCCGTGAGCAGCACCTGCGGCTCCGGCAGGATGATCTTGCGCGAGCCTTCGAGGTAGCCGAAGAGGCGTTCGCGGTCGCTCATCGAGAGGCTCTGCGATTCGGACAGCAGCGCGCGCGCCTGTTCGAGCGCTTCCTCGTTGCCCTCCTGCTGATACGCGTTGCGCAGCTCGTGATAGAGCTTCGAGCGCTTGCCGCCGAGCTTCTTCGCGGCTTCGTTCGCCTTTTCCTCGAAGTCCGGCTCGCGGCCGTACATGTAGTTGAAGCGGCGTGCCATCTCGCGCGCCATCTCGACGTGCGGCACCTGGTCGTCGCCTACCGGCACGAGCGACGCGCGATACAGCAGGATATCGGCGGCCATCAGCACCGGATAGCCGAGGAAGCCGTAGGTCCCGAGATCCTTGTCGCGCAGCTTCTCGATCTGTTCCTTGTAGGTCGGCACGCGTTCGAGCCACGACAGCGGCGTGCTCATGCCGAGCAGGAGCGCCAGCTCGGCGTGCTCGGGCACGCGGCTCTGGATGAAGAGCGTCGACTGGTTCGGATCGATGCCGGAGGCAAGCCAGTCGATCAGCACGTCCCACACGTTTTTCTCGATGATCTCGGGCGTTTCGTAGTGCGTCGTGAGCGCATGCCAGTCGACCACGCAGAAAAAGCACGGATACTCGGACTGGAGCCGCACCCAGTTTTTCAGCACGCCGTGATAGTGGCCGAGGTGCAGCGACCCGGTGGGCCGCATGCCGGAGAAGATACGGTCTGGGAACATGATGTTATGAAAAGAGCGACATAAGTGGGGTAAGGAGGGCCGTGACCGCGTCGTAGCCGAGGGACACGAGCGGGCGCAGCCAGAACCGGGTAAAGACGCCCGTGACGAGCAGCCCCATCACGATGATGAAACCATAGGGTTCGAGGCGCGAAAGCGCAATGCTCGCACGCGTCGGCAGGAGCGCCGCGAGCACGCGCCCGCCGTCGAGCGGCGGAAGCGGAAAAAGGTTGAGCACGCCGAGCACGAGGTTCACGCCGACGCCCGCCGCGGACATACGCGTGAAGAACGGCTCGTCGACGCCGGCCACCGCGAGCGCAACGCCGAACACGCCCCACAGGATCGCCTGGACGAAGTTGCACGCCGGCCCCGCCGCCGCGACCCAGAGCGTGCCCCAGCGCGGATTGCGCAGATTGCCGAAGGAAATCGGCACCGGCTTCGCGTATCCGAACACGAACGCCCCGCCCGTGAGGAAATAGAGGATCAGCGGCATCGCAATCGTGCCGACCGGATCGATGTGGCGCATCGGATTGAGCGACACGCGGCCGAGCACGTAAGCGGTGTTGTCGCCGAGCGCGCGCGCGACGTAGCCGTGCGCGGCCTCGTGCAGCGTGATGGCGAAGATGACCGGAAGAGCGTAGACGGCGATCGTCTGTATCAGTGAAGCATCCATGGCGCGGTATTGTATCAATGCCCCGGCGCGCGGCCGGGATCAGGGGCGGTACAGCGAGAGAGAGGTCAGGCCGGTTCTTCGAGACCGAACGGCGCGAGGCTGCCGCGTCCGGCACGCACGAGCACGGGCTCGCCGCTCGTGAGATCGACGATCGTCGACGGCTCGCACGGACACGCGCCGCCGTCGATCACGAGATCGAGCGGCGCTTCGAGGCGCTCGCGGATCGTTTCGGGATCGTTGAGCGGCACGGTGTCGGGCGGCACGATCAACGTCGTGGCGAGCAGCGGCTCACCGAGTTCTTCGAGGATCGCAAGCGGAATCGGATGGCCCGGCACGCGCAGCCCGATCGTCTTGCGCGACGGATGCGAAAGCCGCCGCGGCACTTCCTTCGTCGCCTGCAGCACGAACACGTACGGCCCCGGCGTCACCGACTTGATGAGCCGGTACTGCTGGTTGTCCACCATCGCGAAGTTCGCCAGCTCGGACAGGTCTCGCACCATCAGCGAGAGCAGCGCGCGCTCGTCGTGTCCGCGGATGCGGCGCAGACGCTCGGCGGCGTGCTTGTCGTCGATGCGCGCCGCAAGCGCGTAGCTCGAATCGGTGGGCAGCGCGATCACGCCGCCGTCGCGGATGATCTGCACGGCCTGCTTGACGAGGCGCGGCTGCGGATTGTCGGGATGAAGCCGAAAGTACTGGGCCATGGCGGTTGATCAGCTAAATCAGCTAGCAGGAGACGAAACGAGGGAACAAGGGAACGAAATGCCGACGTATCGTACGTCAAAGCGATACCGACAGCGCGACGTTGTGCAGGGGTCGTGGGCCACGCAGGCGCGGCCTACAGCCATCGTTCCCAGACAGGCTTGAGATCCGCGGGAAGCGGCGGCAGGCTGCCGGGCACGATCGAATCGGGCCCGGGCGCGTGAAAGTCCGAACCGCGCGATGCCTCGAAACCGAAGCGGCGCGCGACGGCGGCGTACTCGGCGTACTGGTCCGGCGTGTGGCTGCCGGTGACGACTTCGATGGCCTTGCCGCCGAGGTCGATGAATTCGCCGAAGAACGTGTCGAATTCGAGCGGCGTGTAGCGATAGCGGCCCGGATGCGCGACGACGGCCTCGCCGCCCGCGGCCTTGATCCACGAGACGGCGTCGGCGAGCTTCGCCCAGCGGTGCGCGACGTAGCCCGGCTTGCCGTCGCCGAGCCAGCGCGAAAACGCGTCCTGCATGTTCTGCGCGCGGCCCGAGTCGACGAGAAAGCGCGCGAAGTGCGTGCGCGAGATAAGGTCGGGATTGGAGACGTAGCGCAGCGCGCCTTGATAGGCGTCGGGGATGCCGAGTTCGCCAAGGCGATCGCCGAGCGCGAGCGCGCGCGCGGCGCGGCCGTTGCGCGTCTGCGCGAGCCCTCCCACGAGCGCGGGGCAGTCGGGATCGACGTTGAGACCGACGACGTGCACGGTGCGCAACGCCCACGTCACCGAGATCTCGACGCCGCACAGGTAGCGCATGCCGAGCGACCTGGCCGCCTCGCGCGCCTCGCGCTGGCCGCCGACCTCGTCGTGATCGGTGAGCGCCCAGAGCGTCACCCCGCCCGATTGCGCCAGCCGCGCGATGGCGGCGGGAGCAAGCTGGCCGTCCGAGACGGTGGAATGACAGTGCAGATCGGCGTTCATCGCAATGGAGGAAAAGTAATAGGCTATTTTACTGCAATGCACCGAAGGCGTCCGGGCGCGAACGGTCAGGCGCTACGCCGCTGACGTTATGCGCAAAAAGTCGGGCCCGATCTTGCCGCTACGCGCAGAACGCCTCGATCAGACGCGCGATTTCCTCGGGCTGGTCGTGGTGGATCATGTGGCCGGCGCCGTCGATGATGCGTTCGCGCCAGTCGGGAAAGGCGGCGAAACGCGCCTTGAATTCGTCGATCGGAACCGCGCCCGCGAGTCGCGCGAGCGTTTCGGAATGGGCCGCCTCGACGTGCAGCACCTTCGCGCCGACCTGCGACCAGATCGCCATCACTTCGTCGACGCGATACAGGAGCGGGCTGCGCATCTTGTGCGCGGCGTCGGCGAGCAGCAGATAGCCGCCCTCGCCGTCCGGCTTCGACCAGTGCTGCGCGAGAAAGCGCGCACGCGGCGCGGCGAGCCGCGGGTTCGTCTTCACGAGCCGCGCGGCCACTTCGTCGAGCGACGCGTAGCGGCGCAACGCGGGCGGCTCGCGCATGTCGTCGAGCCACGCGCGCACGCGCTTGGGCGCCTGCGCGGGCACCGTAGCGGGCATGCCGAAGCCTTCGAGATCGACCACGCGGCGCACGCGCTCGGGCCGCACGCCGGCATAGAGGCACGCGATGTTCGCGCCCATGCTGTGGCCGACGAGGTTCAGTCCGCCCTCGGGCGCATAGCGATCGAAGAGCGCATCCACATCGGCGAGGTAGTCGTAGAACCAGTAGCTGCCGCCGCCCTGCCCGGCAACCGGCCAGTCCGAGAGGCCAAAGCCGCGCATGTCGGGCGCGATCACCTGCCAGTCGCCGCCGAGCGCATCGACGACGAACTGGAACGACGCCGCCACGTCCATCCAGCCGTGCAGCATGAAGAGGATCGGCGCATCGGTGGCGCCCCAGCGCCGTACGTGCAGGCGGATGCCGTTGATTTCGGCGAATTCGGATCGGGAAACGTTCATGCGGATACGCGAAAAAGAATGATCGTTCGATTATATCGGCAGACGGCGACTGTCAGATGCCGGCGCGCTCACTTTTCGCCGCCGTCGCCAGCGCGCGGGCGGGCCTTGGCAGCGGACTCGTCCGACGCATCCTGGGCGGCGAGCCTGTCCAGTTCGGCGTCGTCGAAACCCGCGGAGCGGCGCGCCTCGAAGTTGAACGGGCCGCGCATCTTCGGTGCGTGGTACCGCTCGGCTAGATCGAGCCATGCCGCATGCGGATCGAGTCCGCGCGCGTCGCACAGATGGCGGAACCAGCGGTTGCCGATCCGCACGTGCCCGACCTCATCGCGCAGGATCACGTCGAGGACCGCCGCCGATTCGTCGTCGCCCGCCTGCTTCAGGCGCGCACGGATCGGCGGTGCGACGTCGAGCCCGCGCGCCTCCAGCACGCGCGGCACAAGCGCCATGCGCGCGAGCACGTCGTCGCGCGTGCGCTCGCACATCTCCCACAGGCCGTTGTGGGCCGGGAAATCGCCGTAGACGTGGCCGTAGTCCGCGAGACGCGCGGACAAAAGCGAGAAGTGATACGCCTCCTCGGCGGCGACCGTCAGCCAGTCGGCGTAGAACGCGCCGGGCATCCCCGCGAAGCGCCAGACGGCGTCGAGCGCCAGGTTGATCGCGTTGAACTCGATGTGGGCGAGCGCGTGCAGCAGCACCGTGCGGCCCTGCGGCGTGCTCATGCTGCGCCGCTGCAGTTGACGCGGCTCGACCAGCTCGGGCTTCGCGGGCCGGCCCGGCAGGCCGGCGGGCCCGGCGATTTCGCGTTGCGGATCCCAACGCGGCGCCCCGCTCGACACGCCCTTCTGCGCGAGCGCATGGAGCGCGCACACCGCTTCGGCTTTGGCTGCGGGCTCGGACTCGCGCAGCGCGTCGAGCGCGGCAAGACGCCAGTTTTCGGGCACGCCCGCGCCGTCGGCGCCCGGCGTGCAATCGTTCGAAGCAACGGAATTCATCGAGGAAGAACGGGAAAGCGGATGGAAATACAGTCTGAAGCGGCCTCAAATGGCCTGAGCGGCTGCGCGACCCGTCGGGCGGTCCGCACGCAACCGTTTACAATACGCGATTCACCTGCTGTGCGCCCTGCGCTACGTCGCAACAGCGCCGCAGCCGCACCACGAGACTCAGGAGACGCAACACCGTGGCCATCTACAAGCTTGGCGAAGCCGCACCCACCATTCACGAAAGCGTGTTCGTCGCGGACAACGCGACCATCGTCGGCAACGTGACGCTCGCCGAGGAGTCGAGCGTCTGGTTCGGGTCGACGCTGCGCGGCGACAACGAGCCGATCACCGTTGGCGCGCGCAGCAACGTCCAGGAAGGCGCCGTGTTGCACACGGACCCAGGCTACCCGCTCACGCTCGAAGCGAACGTGACGGTCGGCCACCAGGCGATGCTGCACGGCTGCACCGTGAAGGAAGGCGCGCTGATCGGCATTCAGGCCGTGGTCTTGAATGGCGCGGTAATCGGCCGCAACTGTCTGGTCGGCGCGGGTGCGGTGGTCACGGAAGGCAAGGTATTCCCCGACAACTCGCTGATTCTCGGCGCACCGGCCAAAGTGGTGCGCGAACTCACGGAGGCGGACATCGCCGGCCTCAAGCGCAACGCGGACGTCTACGCGAAACGCCGCGAATATTTCAAGGCGCAACTCGTAAGAATAGGTTAGGCGGCCAGGCAGCACGCCTCGCCGCCTGCCGGTGCGGGCCGCGCCGCATGAATCGAAACGAAGGAAAAGATTGTGAACGACCAGTTGCAGAAATTCTTGTTCAGCGCCGCCCCGGTGCGCGGTGAGATCGTCTCGCTGCGCAACACGTGGCAAGAGGTGCTCACGCGCCGTCAGTATCCGGCGCCGGTGCAGACCGTGCTTGGCGAGATGATGGCCGCGTGCGCGCTGCTCTCGGCCAACCTCAAGTTCGACGGCACGCTGATCATGCAGATTCTCGGCGAAGGCCCCGTGCGGATGCTGGTCGTTCAATGCGGTTCGGACCTCTCGATGCGCGCGACCGCGCGGCTCGCCGACGGCTTCACGGCCGAGGACGCCGCGGCACTGCCCGAGGACATGACGATCGCCGGCCTCATCAACGCGAACGGCCGCGGCCGCTGCGTGATCACGCTCGATCCGGCCAACAAGCAGCCGGGGCAGCAGCCGTATCAGGGCATCGTGCCGCTCAACGGCGAGGACGGCCCGCTTCAGTCGATCTCCGAGGTGCTCGAACACTACATGCATCACTCGGAACAGCTCGACACGCGCATGTGGCTCGCGGCCAACAGCGACCGCGCAGTCGGCATGCTGCTGCAGAAGCTGCCCGGCGACGGCGGAATCGTGCCGCACGCAGGCGAACACGACACCGATACCTGGGCGCGCGTGTGCACGCTCGGCGGGACGCTGTCGCGCGACGAACTGCTCGAACAGGAACCCGAGACGCTGTTCCGCCGCCTCTTCTGGCAGGAGAACGTGCACCACTTCGAGCCGGCGCCGACACGCTTCCAGTGCAGCTGCTCGCGCGAAAAGGTCGGCTCCATGCTGAAGATGCTGGGCCGCGAGGAAATCGACGGCGTGATCGAAGAGCGCGGGCACGTCGAAATCCACTGCGACTACTGCAACCAGCGCTACGAGTTCGACCCCGTGGACGTCGCGCAACTCTTCGCCTCGCCAGGGGTTTCGGAAGGTGTCGCGCCCGCGGCGCAACGGCGCCATTAAGCACCACGCAGGTCGCGCTTACGCGCTGCCCCGCACGTATGGCGAGGGTGCCGCGCAAGCGCACAGTGAACGCCCCGCATGAGCCTTATTTGCTTAGGCCTCCGATAGATGGGAGATAGGCATGAAAAACGAAAAGCGTTGTGTCAGCCGGTCACGCAATACGGGGATGCGCCTGAACACCCTCGCGGCATTGGCTGCGCTCGGCGCGCTCACCACGTTGACGAGCGGCTGCACGATGGACCCGCCCGGGCCCTCGCCGGTCTATAGCCGCCTGCCCGCCGACCAGTCGGGCATCCCGGCTGTCGCGAAGCCGCTCACGCCCGAAGAACGCGCACGCTACGACGCGATCGATCGCCAGGTGCTCGCCGACCAGGATCGCGCCATGGCCGACGAAGCGGCGGCGCAGGCATGGTCGCGCTATTACGCGCCGCCCGCCACCATCTACGGCAGCTACTACAGCGGCGGCTGGGGAGGCGGCTGGGGCACCGGCTACGGCTATCCGGGCTGGGGTTGGGGCTGGTAAATCCGGCACGGTCGCGCGAGCTTGCGCGCCGGCCCATCAGAGAAAAAAAAACGCGGCCAGTCGCCGCGCTTTTTATCTGGACTCGCGCACCGTAAACCTGGCCGCATCATAGGGCTCAGCCCGCCTTCTTCTTCACTTCCTTCTCGACCTTCACGCGCCCGCGCTTCTTTTCCGGCACGCGCGAAACCGGGTTCGGCACGACCTTCACGGGCGCGTCCGACATCACGCCGCGCGTCGACGTATTCGACGAGGCGCCAGGCGCCGGCAGCGGCTGGTTCGGCGAGACGAACTGCACGAACACCTCGCCGCCCTTCACCATGCCCATTTCGTAGCGGGCCCGCTCTTCTACAGCCGAAGTCCCGTTCTGCAGATCCTGCACTTCGCCCGCAACGCGATCGTTGCGCGTTTTTTCGTCGTCGTTCTGCTTGAGCTGCTGGTCCAGTTGCCCCTGCAGCTCGTGCACGCGCAGCCATCCGCCGCGGCCCCACCAGAGCGGGTACTGGATCAGCGCCAGCAGAATGATCAGGACGACAGTGACAAGCCGCATGAAAGGTGCCGGATAAATACACGCCGCCCTGCGCTAAACGCAGGGCGGCGGAGAACGGAAACGAAGGGTGACAGCAAGGCCGCTGCCGACGTTCACTGCGTACTAACGCAAAATCAACGCAGATTGTAGAACGCCGACTTGCCCGGGTAGCTGGCGATATCGCCGAGATCTTCCTCGATGCGCAGCAACTGGTTGTACTTCGAGATGCGGTCGCTGCGCGAGAGCGAACCGGTCTTGATCTGGCCGGCGTTCAGGCCGACGGCGATGTCCGCGATCGTCGAGTCTTCGGTTTCGCCCGAGCGGTGCGAGATCACAGCCGTGTAGCCCGCGCGCTTGGCCATTTCGATCGCCGCGAAGGTTTCCGTCAGCGTGCCGATCTGGTTGATCTTGATGAGGATCGAGTTCGCGATGCCCTTCTCGATGCCTTCCTTCAGGATGCGCGTGTTCGTCACGAACAGGTCGTCGCCGACGAGCTGGATCTTCTTGCCGAGCTTGTCCGTGAGCAGCTTCCAGCCGGCCCAGTCGCTCTCGTGCATGCCGTCCTCGATCGAGACGATCGGGAATTTGTCGGCGAGCGTCGAGAGGTAGTCGGTGAATTCCGCCGACGACAGTTGCAGGCCCTCGCCCGCCAGCTGGTACTTGCCGTCGTGGTAGAACTCGCTCGCCGCGCAGTCGAGCGCGAGCAGCACGTCTTCGCCGGCGCGATAGCCGGCCTTCTCGATCGCCTGCAGGATCGTCGAGAGGCACTCGTCGTTGCTGCCGAAGTTCGGCGCGAAGCCGCCTTCGTCGCCGACCGCCGTGCTCATGCCGCGATCCGAAAGGATCTTCTTGAGCGCGTGGAACACTTCCGCACCGCAACGCAGCGCTTCGCGGAAGGTCGGCTGGCTCACCGGCACGATCATGAATTCCTGGATGTCGAGGCTGTTGTTCGCGTGCGCGCCGCCGTTGACGATGTTCATCATCGGCACCGGCAGTTGCATCGCACCCGAGCCGCCGAAGTAGCGGTACAGCGGCAGGCCGGCTTCTTCAGCAGCGGCCTTCGCGACGGCCATCGAAACGGCCAGCATCGCGTTCGCGCCGAGGCGCGACTTGTTGTCGGTGCCGTCGAGTTCGAGCAGGGTCTTGTCGAGGAACGCCTGCTCCGACGCGTCGAGGCCCATGATCGCCTCGGAGATTTCCGTGTTGATGTGCTCGACCGCCTTCAGCACGCCCTTGCCGTTGTAGCGGCCGGCTTCGCCGTCGCGCAACTCGATCGCTTCGCGCGAGCCCGTCGACGCGCCCGACGGCACAGCCGCGCGGCCCATCGTGCCCGATTCGAGGAGCACGTCGCATTCGACGGTGGGGTTGCCGCGCGAATCCAGAATCTCGCGACCGATGATATCTACGATTGCACTCATGGTTTCCTCAGGAAATGACAGTAATTCTTGCGTGACCGGCGCAACCTGCATGGGTTTCGTGAAACGCAACTTCTGCGCGCACACGGGACACACCATCGCGTGTGACAGGCGGCGCGGTCGTCGGGTTCAACTTGCCACAGCGCGCCGGTCACGTTTTCTCCGTGAGCGGCGTGCCTGCGCTGCCTTGCACTTCAAACGCGGCGCGCGGACCCGTTGTGCTCGCGCAGCGTGCGTGGTCCTCTACAGGGACCGCTGCGCGGCCGGCCCTTGCGCCGCGTTGCTCCTCCATCGCGCCGCCCGTGCATCGAGGGCAGCGCGCACATCGTTACTGCGTGAGGCCAAGTGAAACGGTGTGAAAAACGCCGTGAAAAACCGCGCGATCAGTTGAAGTCGTTTTCGAGGAACGGCGCGCGCTTGACTGCCCGGTCGAGCGTCACGAGCGTTTCGAGCAGATCCGCCATGCGGTTCAGCGGCACGGCGTTCGGACCGTCGGACTTCGCCTCGGCGGGATTCGGGTGCGTCTCCACGAAGAGACCCGAGACGCCCGCGGCGACTGCCGCGCGCGCGAGCACCGGTACGAACTCGCGCTGGCCGCCCGAGCTCGTGCCCTGCCCGCCCGGCAACTGGACCGAGTGCGTCGCGTCGAACACGACCGGCGCGCCGGTCTCGCGCATGATCGCGAGCGAGCGCATGTCCGACACGAGGTTGTTGTAGCCGAACGAGACGCCGCGTTCGCACGCCATGAAGCGGTCTTCGGAGAGACCCGCCTCACGCGCTGCGTCGCGCGCCTTGTCGATCACGTTCTTCATGTCGTGCGGCGCGAGAAACTGGCCTTTCTTGATGTTGACCGGCTTGCCCGAACGCGCGCACGCGTGGATGAAGTCGGTCTGGCGGCACAGGAACGCGGGCGTCTGCAGGACGTCCACGACCGACGCCACGGGCCCGATCTCCTCTTCCGCGTGCACGTCGGTCAGCACGGGCAGGCCGAGCTGGCGCTTCACTTCGGAGAGGATGCGCAGGCCCTCGTCCATCCCGAGGCCGCGGAACGACTTGCCGCTCGAACGGTTGGCCTTGTCGTACGACGACTTGTAGATGAACGGAATGCCGAGCTTCGCGGTGATTTCCTTGAGGCGCCCGGCGGTGTCGATCGTCATCTGCTCCGATTCGACGACGCAGGTGCCCGCGATCAGGAAGAACGGCTTGTCGAGGCCAATCTCGAAACCGCACAGGTTCATGCTTTCTCCTCGGCGCGCGCGAGCTGGCACGCGAGCGCCGCTTCGACATACGCCTTGAAGAGCGGATGGCCATCGCGCGGCGTGGACGTGAATTCCGGGTGGAACTGGACGCCGACGAACCACGGGTGCATGTCGCGCGGCAGCTCCATCATTTCGGGCAGATCTTCGCTCGGCGTACGGGCGCTGATGACGAGGCCGCCCGCTTCGAGCTTCGGCACGTAGCCGTTGTTGACTTCGTAGCGGTGACGGTGACGCTCGTTCACGTCCTTGCCGTAGATCTCCGACGCGAGCGTGCCGGGCTTGATCGGGCAGCGCTGCGAACCGAGGCGCATCGTGCCGCCGAGGTCCGAGTTCTCGGTGCGCTTTTCGACCTTGCCTTCGCGGTCGGCCCATTCGGTGATGAGGGCGACCACGCGGTCCGGCGTGTCCGGATCGAATTCCGTGCTGTTCGCGTGCTTGAGGCCCACGACGTCGCGCGCGAACTCGATCACGGCGAGCTGCATGCCGAGGCAAATGCCGAGGTACGGCACCTTCGCTTCGCGGGCGTAGCGGATCGCCTTGATCTTGCCTTCGGTGCCGCGACGGCCGAAGCCGCCCGGCACGAGGATCGCGTCGAGGTGCCTGAGGCTGTCCACGCCCTCTTCGTCGATCAGCTCGGAGTCGAGGTATTCGATGTTCACCTTCGTCGACGTCTTGATCGACGCGTGACGCAGCGCTTCGATGAGCGACTTGTACGACTCGGTCAGATCGACGTACTTGCCGACCATGCCGATCGTGACTTCGTGCTTCGGATTTTCGAGCTTCTCGACCATCTCCGCCCAGACCGACAGGTTGGCGGGCCTCACCGAGAGCTTCAGTTCGTCGCAGACGATCGAGTCGAGGCCTTGATCGTGCAGCATCTGCGGGATCTTGTAGATGCTGTCCGCGTCCCACACCGAGATCACGGCGTCTTCGGGCACGTTCGAGAACATCGAGATCTTCGAGCGTTCGTCGTCCGGAATCGGACGGTCGGCGCGGCAAAGCAGCACGTTCGGATAGATACCGATTTCGCGCAGCTTCTGCACGCTGTGCTGCGTGGGCTTGGTCTTCAGCTCGCCCGCCGTCGCGATGAACGGCACGAGCGTGAGGTGCATGAAGCAGCAGCTGTTGCGGCCGAGGCGCAGGCTCATCTGGCGCGCGGCTTCGAGGAACGGCAGCGACTCGATGTCGCCGACCGTGCCGCCGATCTCGACGATCGCCACATCGGGCTCGCCGCACGTCGCGGATGCCGCGCCGCGCTCGACGAATGCCTGGATCTCGTTCGTGATGTGCGGAATGACCTGCACGGTCTTGCCGAGATAGTCGCCGCGGCGTTCCTTGCGGATCACCGATTCGTAGATCTGGCCCGTCGTGAAGTTGTTGGCCTTGCGCATCTTCGTGCTGATGAAGCGCTCGTAGTGGCCGAGGTCGAGGTCGGTTTCCGCTCCGTCTTCCGTCACGAACACTTCGCCGTGCTGAAACGGGCTCATCGTGCCGGGGTCGACGTTGATGTAGGGATCGAGCTTGAGGAGGGTGACTTTCAGACCGCGCGATTCGAGGATCGCGGCGAGGGAGGCGGCGGCAATACCCTTGCCGAGGGATGAAACTACGCCGCCGGTGACGAAAACATATTTGGTCATCGCTGGATGCTCGCGGGAAAAACGGATTATACCGTAAAGCAAGGGCTAACCCTGCTTTTTGCGCGAGCCCGATAGCACTTGATCTGCACCATGTTCGCGGCCCCGCACCGTACGGGCGTTCGCGAATGAGGCACGGCTCCAGCCGCCCCGGCGTCGATGCGCCGCGGCGTCAGACGTTGTCCATCGAATACAGGAGGCGCTGCACGGCACGCGCCGTTTCGATGGGCCGCTCCATCGTGTAAAGATGCGAGCCCTCGATCCATTCGAAGCGTTCGCCCGCGATGTGCTGCGTGGCGGCGAGTCCCACCTGCCGCACCTCCTTCGACTTCGTGCCGGCGATGAAGCTGACCGGCACCGGCGAGCCGTGCGCGAGACGCGCGCCGAGCGTGTGCGGCAGCGTGCGGTAGATCAGATATTCGATGCGCCGGTCGAACGCGAGCATGCGTGTGCCGTCGGTCTCCGTCTGAGGAATGCCGAACTCGACGTAATCGGACAGCACGCGCTCGTCCCAGCGCGCGAACGCGGGCTTCGAGTGAAAGTGTCTGAAAGCCTCATCGCGGCTCGCCCAGGTCGTGCGGCGGTTGCGCGTGGCCGCGGCGGGCGAGAGACGCTCGTCGAGGCCCGTCCACTGCGAAATCCTGAGCATGCCGCTGCGCCATCCCGCGATCACGGGCGAATCGAGCATCACGACCCCGCGCACCCACTGCGGCTTCCTGAGCGCCGCCATCAGCGACAGATAGCCGCCGAGCGAATGGCCGACGAGCCACACCGGCTGCTCGTAGCTGCGCTCGATGTCCTCCAGCAACTGATCGACGAGATGCGGCCAGTCGCGCGTGACCGGAAAGCGCACGTCGTGGCCGATGCGCTCGATGTGACGCAGCTCGTAGCTGTCACCGAGTTCGGCGAAGAGCGTCCGGTAGGTCGACGCGGGAAAGCCGTTCGCGTGGGAAAAGTGGATGACGTTCTTCAAAGGCGGGATGTCTCCGTTGCGTTATCTGTGTTTATGGTGATGCGGCGTCATTCGTCCGGTGCGTCCATCCAGTAGCGGCGCTGCACGTCGATATAGCGTTCGACCGCCAGCGCGCCGGGCCTCGCCTCGATGCGCACGGCGCCGTCCGTGTCGCTGCGCGTGAGGACGATGTGACGCGCGGCGTACCGCGCATACACGCCGGAATACGGATGGTGAAAACGGTTCAGGTAGCCTACCTGAAAAATCGCGACGAGCGGCCAGACGGAGTCGAGGAATAGTTCGGTCGACGACGTGCGGCTGCCGTGATGCGGCACGACCAGTATCTGGGCGCGCAGGCGGTCGGGCGAGCGCGCGATGAGCGTGCGTTCGGTGGACGCTTCGATATCGGCGGTAAGGAGCGCCGCTGTGGCGCTGCCCTGCCCCGCGGTCGAGACGCGCAGCACGCAGCAATGCTCGTTCGGCTTGCCCACGAGCGGACCGGCGTCGGGCCAGAGCACGTCGAAATCGACGCCATCCCAGCGCCAGCGTTGACCGGCCGCGCACTGGACCGTTTGCGCGCCGGTTCGCCGCGCACTCGCCCACAGCGGATGACCCGGCAGAATGCCCGCGACGAACTGCTTCACCACGATCTGATCGAGCACGGCCGGCGCGCCGCCGGAATGATCGGAGTCGTCGTGGCTCACCATGAGCGTATCGAGACGCTCGACGCCGTGCGCCTGCAGATACGGCACCACGATCCGCTCGCCCGCGTGCGTCGATTCCGATCCCCGTCCTGCATCGAACAGCAGCGAGTGATGAGCCGTCTCCACGAGCACCGAGGTGCCCTGCCCGATGTCGAGTGCGGTGAGCCGGAATGCGCCGGCCGGCGGGCCCGTGGGCGCAGGAAACAGGAGCGGCAGCCACATGAACGGCGCGATCCAGCGCAGCGGCCAGCCGCGCGGCGCGAGGCACCACGCGACGCCCAACGCCGCGCACACGAGCGCCCACGCGCCGGGTTGCGGCAGACGCAGCAGGGCCCACGGCACGCCTTCGAACCAGCCGAGCGCGGTGGCCAACAGATCGATCAGCGCGTGCGCCACGTGCAGCGCAAAGGCATCGAGCGGTGCCGGGATCGCGACGCTCGCGAGCACGACGGGCGTCACGAACACGCTGATGAACGGAATCGCCAGCGCATTCGCGAACGGGCCGATCAAGGGTATCTGCGCGAACCAGTAAGCGGTGAGCGGTGCGAGTGCGATCGTCACGGCCCACTGCACGCGCGCGCCGTCCGCGAGGCGGCCTGCAACACCGCGTGCGACGTTCGCGGCGCGCGTGAGAAAGCGTAGCCGTTTTGCCAGGTCCGGGCGCGGCGCAAATACCGCTTCGCCCACCGGATCGGCGATATCAGGCACGCCATCTGGACGATGCTCGCGCCGCACCTTCGGCACGCCCGTCGCCGCGAAAAGGATCGCCGCCACTGCACCGAACGATAGCCAGAACCCTGCCGCCGTCACGGCCCACGGATCGCGGATGAGCACAAGCCCGAGCGCCCACGCAAGCACCTGCGAACGCGCCACGTTGCGCCCGCTCAGGACCGCGGCAGCCGCTACCGCGAGCATCCACAGCGCACGCTGGACCGGCACGTTGAAACCCGCCAGCGCGGCGTAAGCGCACGCGGCGCACACCGCGCCCGCCACGGCGATTTTCTGCGCGGGCACGATCAGCGGCGCCTCGACGCCGCGCCAGCGTGCGCGCCGCCAGAGTGCCCCCGCCGCCCACCCGGCGAGCCCCGCGACAAACGCGAGATGCAGGCCCGAGATCGCCACCAGGTGACTCGTGCCGGTGTTGCGCATCAGTTGCCAGTCGGCGTCGCTCACTGCATCCTGCACGCCGGTCGCGAGCGCCACGATGATCCCGCGATGCGGCGCATCCGCGAGCACAGCATCGATCCGCGCGCGCACCGCCGCACGCCATCGCTCGACAAGAATGTCGATGCCGCGCTCATCGCCCTGTAGTCGCAGCGCGTGCTGCGGATCGGTCACATAGCCGGTTGCACGAATACCGCGGGCGAGCAGCGCCGCTTCTGCATCGCGCAGGCCGAAGTTGCGCTCGCCGTGCGGACGCTTCAGGCGCACCGGCAGGCGCCAGCGCGCGCCGGCCACGAGCGCAGGAAGCGGCGCGTCGCGCGCCACCCACGTCAACTGGATCGTTCGGGGAAGATGAGCGGCCGCGCGAAGCCCGCCCCATGTTTGCACTGCGAAGGGAAAGCGCGCTCCGCCTTCTGAGTAAGCCGGCAACCCGGCGATATAACCGGTTACGTCGACATCGCGTGTCTGCCAGGCTGAAGGCAATGCATCGGCGAGGCGCAGTTGCGCCCGACAACTCGCGTAACCGAAGCCAACGCACACCGCCGCAAGCGAGAGCGCCAACCAGCCGCTCACACGCTTGCAGCGACCGGCGTATCGGACCGCCCGCTCGCGCGCGCCTGCCGCGTCCGCACGCACACGCCCACCGCAAGAATCACGCGGATCGCGCCCACAACCAGCCCGCGCCCACACAACCCAGACACCGGTCGCAACCGCCGCAACCGCCGCAACGACGAGCAAAAACCAGCCGCGCCGCCCCGGCAACGCCGGCTGCTGCTGAAGCCACCACACGCCAAGCGCAAATCCGCCCCACACCGCCCGCATCCGAACTCCTCGAACTCCACGCATCGAGGCGGTGCGCGCGACACGAGCGCAAACCGCGCGGCACCTTCGCGCCGCACGCCGCCATCGAGTCGATTATGCGGACGAAAGCGCGAGCCGCGGCAGCGCGGACGCAACGTTAGCCGTTGTGCCAAGGGCAAGTTCGTCGGGGCTCAGTCCGCGCAAGCGAGCGAGCACCTCGCCGATGCGCGGCACCTGATCCGGCGTGTTGCGCTCGCGATAAAGCCAGGCGGGCGAGATGTCCGGCGCGTCGGTTTCCATGACGATCGCGTCGAGCGGCAGTTGCTGCGCGAGCCGCCTGATCTGCAACGCGCGCTCGAACGTGACGTTGCCGCCGAAGCCGAGATGCATCCCGTGATCGATGTACGCCTGCGCCTGCTGGAAGCTGCCGTTGAACGCATGCGCGATGCCGCGATGCACGCCGTTGCGGCGCAGCCCCTTCAGCACCTGGTCCTGCGACTTGCGCACGTGGCAGATCGCAGGCAGATCGAATTCGCGCGCGAGCTTCAGCTGGGCGTCGTAGAAATGCTGCTGCCGGGCGTCATCGAGTCCCGGCACGAAATAGTCGAGGCCGATCTCGCCGATGCCCACGAAACGCGGATCGTCGAGACTCGCCTCGATCTCCCGGCGCAGCGCGTCGAGGTCCTCATCGCGCGCGCCCGGCGTATAGAGCGGGTGAATGCCGAGCGCGTACACCGCACCGTCCACGCGATGCGCAAGCGCGCGCACCGTCGCGAAGTTTGCGCGCCCGACCGCCGGAATCACGATGCGCGACACGCCTGCCGCCCGCGCCGCCGCGATGACCGCTTCGCGGTCCGCGTCGAATTCGGCGGCGTCGAGGTGGCAGTGCGTGTCGATCCACATGGCGCGCTCAGACCGGCACGACCGGCTCCTCGTACAGGACGCCGTCGCGCAGCCGCACGATGCGGTCGCAGCGCGCCGCGAGGTCCGGGTCGTGCGTGACGATCACGAAGCTCGTGTCGAACAAATCGGAGAGTTCGAGCATCAGGTTGAACACCGTGTCAGCGGTGCCGCCGTCGAGGTTGCCGGTCGGCTCGTCGGCGAGCACGCACGCGGGCTTCGTCACGAGCGCGCGCGCGATCGCCACGCGCTGCCGCTCGCCGCCGGAAAGCTGTCCGGGCCTGTGCTTCGCGCGATGCGCGAGGCCCACGCGGTCAAGCACCTCCATCGCCTCGCGGCGCGCGTCGTCCTGCGTCATGCGGCGGATGCGCAGCGGCATCGCGACGTTGTCGAGCGCCGTGAATTCCGGCAGCAGATGATGGAACTGATAGACGAAGCCGAGCGCGCGGTTGCGCAGATCGTTGCGTTCGCGCTCGGAGAGTTCGGTGAACGGCTTGCCGAGCACCGAGACCTTGCCGGCGCCCGGCTCGTCGAGTCCGCCGAGCACGTGCAGCAGCGTGCTCTTGCCCGAGCCCGACGCGCCTACGACCGCGAGCTTTTCGCCGCGCCGGACCTTCAGTTCGGTGTTCCGGAGCACGGGCACTTCGAGGCCGCCCTGGCCGAACGTCTTCGAGATGCCATGCGCTTCCAGCACCCAGGGGTAACCGCCCGCGGCGGCGAGCATCGATTGACGATCATTCATAGCGCAGTGCCTCCGCGGGACGAACCTTGGCCGCGCGCCAGCTCGGATAGAGCGTCGCGAGCGCGGACAGCACGAACGCAATCAGACCGATGCGGATCACGTCGGAAGCGACGAGTTCGGAAGGCAGTTCGCTGATGAAATAGACAGATGGCGGCAGGAACTGCACGCCGAGCAGGTGCTCGATCATCGGCACGAGCCACGGAATGCTCCACGCGATCAGGCACCCGAGCGCGACGCCGAGCGCCGTCCCCGCGAAGCCGATCGTCACACCCTGCACGACGAAAATCTTCATGATCGACGAGGGCTGCGCACCGAGCGTGCGCAGGATGGCGATGTCGGCCTGCTTGTTGGTCACGGTCATCACGAGCGACGAAACGAGGTTGAACGCCGCGACCGCGATGATCAGCGTGAGGATGATGAACATCATGCGTTTTTCGATCTGCACGGCCGAGAACCACGTCTTGTTCTGCTGCGTCCAGTCGCGGATGTAGAGGTCGCCCGAGAGCGTGTGCACGAGCTGGCGCGCCACCGCTGGCGCGCGCTGCATGTCCTTCAGGCGCAGGCGCACGCCGCTCGGTGCGGGCAGGCGGTAGAGGATTTCGGCGTCGCGGATGTTCGTGAGCGCGAGCGTGCTGTCGTACTCGTAATGCCCCGACTCGAACACGCCGACCACCGCGAACTGCTTCAGGCGCGGCAGCATACCGGCAGGCGTGATCGTGCCCTCGGGCGCGACGAGGGTGACCTTGTCGCCGATCTGCACGCCGAGGCTCGACGCGAGATCGGCGCCCAAAACGATACCGAAGCTGCCCGGCGTGAGGTCGTCGAGGCTGCCGGCCTTCATTTCCTTGCCGATGTCGGAGACCTGCGGCTCTTCGGACGGCTCGATGCCGCGCAGCGCGACGCCGCTCACGCTGTCACCGCGCGTGAGCAGCGCCTGGGCGTCGACGTAGGGCGCCGCGCCGATCACCTCGCGGTTGGTCCTGGCCTCTTTGGCCGTCAGTTGCCAGTCGGGCATGGTGCCCGTCGGCGAGAAAATTTCGATGTGCGCGAGCACGGACAGCATGCGGTCGCGCACGTCGCGCTGAAAACCGTTCATCACCGAGAGCACGACAATGAGCGCCGCGACGCCGAGCGCGATACCCGACATCGAAACGAGCGCGATGAACGAGATGAACCCGTTGCCGGTCGTGCGCTTGCCGGCGCGGGTATAGCGCCAGCCTATCTGCCATTCGTAGGGAAGTTTCAAGCGAATCCTTATCTGCGTCTTCATTGTGCGGCCGATGCGGCGCACGCGTGCGCCGCGGGGGGCCTCGCCGCCGGTGGTGCGAGTCGTCGCGGGTCGTCGAGCGACAGCGTCGCTAGCCGGAGGCCGGGTCACCGGGTTCCGGCGCAGGGTCGCGAGAGCCCGACCGCAAAGCCTTGCCCGCGCGATCCTGCCCGCTGGCGCGGCGGCGATCAACCGTGAAGTTTGCCACACTGGCGGGTCTGGATGCCCTTTGCGCCTCAGGCCGCGCCCGGCGTGCGCGACAACGCGAAGCAGCCGTCGAGGCCCGCGCCCTCTTCGTTCGAGTGCGATTTCTCTCACAAGTGCCTGATTCCTATGGCGACAGGTGTGCGACGCCACGCGGCACGGTGCTTTCCGTGCCGCGTGGCGCGCCCGGCCAGCCAGGCGGCGAAGTACAATTCGCCCCATCATGCCTGCCGACCGACTTCATCTCCTCATCCCGTTCGCGCTGCCATCTGCCGCAGCCGCCTCAACCGCCCTCGCGGGCCTCGACACTCCGGCGCTCAACAAGCTCGTCGCCCGCGCGACGTCCGGCGAGACCGTGATCGGCGAGGATTTCCAGCGCACGCTGCCGCACGAGCGCTGGGTGGCCAGACAGTTCGGCGCGGCGGGCTCCGGCATGTCCGACCCGGCGAACCCGTCCGCCGCCGCCGACGAAGCCCCGCTCGCCCCCTTCATGCTGCTCGCCGACGGCGGCACGCCCGGCGACGCCACATGGGCATGCGTCCAGCCCGTGCACGTGCGAATCGCGCACGACCATCTCGTGCTGATCGATCCTGCTTCACTCGATCTCGCCGCCGCCGACGCCAAAACGCTCTACGCCGTCGCGAAGCCGCTGATCGAGGAACTGGGCGTGCGCGTCGAAGCGCCGACGCCGTATCGCTGGTACTTCTCCAGCGACAGCTTCGGCACGCTCGCGGGCGCGTCGCCGCTGCGCGCGAGCGGCCGCAACATCGAGATCTGGCTGCCGCACGAAGCGGGGTCGGGCCAACGCTCGCGCGCGTGGATGAAAGTGCAGAACGAAGTGCAGATGGCGTGGTTCGAGCACCCCGTCAACGAGGCGCGCGAAGCGCGCGGCCTGCCCGCCGTCAATTCGATCTGGCTTCACGCGCAGGGCAAGATGCGGCCGGTGAAGCGGCCGTTCGCGCGCGTGTGCTCGGACGCAGCCGCCACACGCGGCCTCGCGCTCGCATCAGGGATCGACGCGGGAAGCGCACCGGCCACGTTCTCCGCTTACGCGGCCGAGGGCGGCGCCAACGGCACGGGAGCGACGACGCTCATCGAACTCGACCCGTTTTCGGCCCCGTTCATCCAGCAGGACTGGAGCCGCTGGAACGCCGCCTTCGCCGCGATGGAGCGCGACTGGTTCGCGCCCGCACTCGCGGCGATCGAGTCGGGCGAACTCGGCGCGCTCGGCCTCACGCTGTGCGGCGACACGGGCTCGGTCGATCTCACGATCACGCGCGGCGACCTGCGCAAATTCTGGCGACATCGCGTATTCGCGTCGCTGTTCATCGAATAAGTTCACGACTTCACTCACGGCCAGGCCGTCCCGCATGACCCGAATCGTCACCCGCGCCTGTTCCCCCGCCGACGCCGAAGCGCTCGTCCGCCACGGCCTGCATCCGGTCCTGGCGCGCCTCTACGCGTCGCGCGGCGTCTGCCAGCCCGATGAGATCGAAACCGGCCTCGCGCGCCTGATGCCGCCCGCCGGCATGAAGGGCCTCGACGACGCCGCCGAGCTCCTCGCCGACGCCCTCGCCGCGAACCGCCGCATGCTCGTCGTCGCCGACTACGACTGCGACGGCGCGACCGCCTGCGCCGTCGCCGTGCGCGGGCTGCGCATGCTCGGCGCGCAGATCGACTATCTCGTGCCGAACCGCTTCGAGTACGGCTACGGCCTCACGCCCGAAATCGTCGCGCTCGCCGCGCAGCGTCCGGGCGGCAAACCCGATCTGCTGATCACCGTCGATAACGGCATCGCGAGCGTCGACGGCGTGGAAGCAGCCAACGCGCTCGGCATCGACGTGCTCGTCACCGATCACCACCTGCCCGGCGACACGCTGCCCGCCGCGCGCGCGATCGTGAATCCGAACCAGCCGGGCTGCACCTTCGAGAGCAAGTGCATCGCGGGCGTCGGCGTGATGTTCTACGTGCTGCTCGCACTGCGCGCCGAGCTGCGCCGCCGCAACGCATTCACCGACGCGCGCCCCGAGCCGCGCCTCGACGGCCTGCTCGATCTCGTCGCGCTCGGCACCGTCGCGGACGTCGTGAAACTCGACTGCAACAACCGCGTGCTCGTGGCGCAAGGGCTCCAGCGCATCCGCAACGGCCGCATGCAGCCGGGCATCGCCGCGCTCTTTCGCGCCTCGGGACGCGACGCGAAGAGCGCGTCGGGCTTCGACCTCGGCTTCGCGCTCGGCCCGCGCCTGAATGCGGCGGGGCGGCTCTCGGACATGTCGCTCGGCATCGAGTGCCTGACCACCGACGACGTCGGCCGCGCCTGGGCGCTCGCGCAGCAGCTCGACACGATGAACCGCGAACGCCGCGAGATCGAGGCCGGCATGCAGCAGCAGGCGCTCGCCGGTCTCGCGGACGTCGATCCCGAAGGCAACGCCACGATCACGCTGTTCAATCCGGGCTGGCATCAGGGCGTGATCGGGATCGTCGCGGGGCGGCTCAAGGAGAAGTTCAATCGCCCGTCCTTCACGTTCGCCCCCGCCGACGAGAACGGCGAACTCGTGAAAGGCTCGGGCCGCTCGATCCCCGGTTTCCATCTGCGCGACGCGGTCGATCTGATCAGCAAGCGCGAGCCGGGCCTGATCCACAAGTTCGGCGGCCATGCGATGGCGGCGGGCCTCACGATGGCCGCCGGCGACGTGCCGCGCTTCGCTGCGGCCTTCGAGCGCGTGGGCCGCGAGTGGCTGTCGGCCGACGCGCTCGCGCGCACCGTCGAAACCGACGGCGATCTGGAAGAGGCTTACTTCACGCCCGATTTCGTCGAGATGCTCGACGCGGCGGTCTGGGGCCAGGGCTTCCCGGCGCCCGTGTTCGCGGGTGAATTCGAGGTGGCGTCGCAGGCGCTCGTGAAGGACAAGCACCTGAAGCTGCAATTGCTGCGCGGCCGCCAGCGCTTCAACGCGATCTGGTTCAACCGCACGGAGTCGCTGCCGCAGCGCACGACGCTCGCCTACCGGCTCGTGCGCGACACGTGGAACGGCGTCTCGCGCGTGCAGCTCGTCGTGGAGCACGCCGCGGACTGAAGAACCGCGCGGGCCGGACGAACCAGACGGCCCGCCAGCGCCCTTGATGAGGGGCTAATCGGCTATAATTCAATGTTTTACGCCCCGGATCACGATACAAATGGAAGCGGAACGTCTCAACGCGATCGAAGCCTCTTTGGCGGACCTGCGCACGCGCGCGGGCGAGCTACGGGGGTATCTTTGACTACGATGCCAAGTCCACGCGACTGATCGAAGTCAACCGCGAACTCGAAGACCCCAACGTCTGGAACGACTCGAAGCACGCCCAGTCGCTCGGCAAGGAAAAGAAGCTGCTTGAGGGCGTCGTAGACGTGCTCGGCGGCATCGAAAACGACGTGCGCGACACGCAGGATCTCTTCGACATGGCGCGCGAAGAGGGCGACGAAGAGACGCTCGTCGCCTGCGAAGCCGACGCCGCCGGTGTCGAGAAGCGCGTCGCCGACGTCGAGTTCCGCCGCATGTTCGCGAATCCGGCCGACCCCAACAACGCGTTCATCGACATCCAGGCCGGCGCCGGCGGCACCGAAGCCTGCGACTGGGCGTCGATGCTGCTGCGCCAGTACGTGCGCTACTGCGAGCGCAAGGGCTTCAAGACCGAGGTGCTCGAAGAGTCCGAGGGCGACGTCGCGGGCATCAAGAGCGCGACGATCAAGGTCGAAGGCGAATACGCCTACGGCTTCCTGCGCACCGAAACCGGCATTCACCGCCTCGTGCGCAAGTCGCCGTTCGATTCGTCGGGGGGACGCCATACTTCGTTCTCGTCCGTGTTCGTGTATCCCGAGATCGACGACTCGTTCGAGATCGACGTCAATCCGGCCGATCTGCGCATCGACACGTACCGCGCGTCCGGCGCGGGCGGTCAGCACATCAACAAGACCGACTCTGCCGTGCGTATCACGCACATGCCGTCGGGCATCGTCGTGCAGTGCCAGAACGACCGCTCGCAGCACCGCAACCGCGCCGAGGCCATGGCGATGCTGAAGTCGCGCCTCTACGAGGCCGAGATGCGCAAGCGCCAGTCGGAACAGGACAAGCTCGAAGCGGGCAAGTCGGATGTGGGCTGGGGCCACCAGATCCGCTCCTACGTGCTCGACAACAGCCGTATCAAGGACCTGCGCACGAACGTCGAAATCAGCAATACGAAGGCCGTGCTCGACGGCGATCTCGACGAGTTCATCAGCGCTAGCCTGAAACAGGGCGTCTAGGCGACCACCGCGGCCGGCCATGGCCGCGACGGCCCCCTCGGCGAGCGCGCACCGTGCAGCACGGCGCGCCCCGCGCGGCCCAGAAATTCCGAATCACCGAACCCAAGCCATCATGACCGAACCGACCCAGCCGACTGCGGCCAGCACCGCGCCCGAACTGGACGACAACCAGATCATCGCCGAGCGCCGCGAAAAGCTGCGCGCGCTGCGCGAGGCGGGTGTCGCCTATCCGAACGACTTCCGCCCCACCCACCACGCCGCCGACCTGCAGCGCGACTACGCCGACACCGACAAGGACGCACTCGAAGCCCAGGGTCTGGAAGTTTCGGTTGCGGGCCGCATGATGCTCAAGCGCGTGATGGGCAAGGCGAGCTTCGCGACGGTGCGCGACGGCTCGGGCCAGATCCAGTTCTTCATCACGCCCGCCGACGTCGGCGAGGCGACGTACGAAGCCTTCAAGAAGTGGGACCTCGGCGACATCGTGGCCGCACGCGGCGTGCTGTTCCGCACGAACAAGGGCGAGCTGTCGGTGCGCTGCGTCGAACTGCGTCTGCTCTCGAAGGCGCTGCGCCCGCTGCCGGACAAGTTCCACGGCCTCGCCGACCAGGAAATGCGCTATCGCCAGCGCTACGTCGACCTGATCGTCACGCCCGAATCGCGCAAGACGTTCGTCGCGCGCACGAAGGCGATCTCGTCGGTGCGCCGCTTCATGGCCGACGCCGGCTTCATGGAAGTCGAAACGCCGATGCTGCACCCGATCCCGGGCGGCGCCGCGGCCAAGCCGTTCATCACGCATCACAATGCGCTCGACATGCAGATGTTCCTGCGCATCGCGCCGGAGCTTTACCTGAAGCGCCTGGTCGTCGGCGGCTTCGAGCGCGTGTTCGAGATCAACCGGAATTTCCGTAACGAGGGCGTGTCGCCGCGTCACAACCCGGAATTCACGATGATGGAGTTCTACGCCGCATACACGGACTACGCGTGGCTCATGGACTTCACCGAAGCGCTGATCCGCCAGGCCGCGATCGACGCGCTCGGCAGCGCCGTCGCGACCTACCAGGGCCGCGAACTCGATCTGTCGAAGCCGTTCCACCGCCTCACGATCACGCAGGCGATCCAGAAGTACGCGCCGCAGTACACCGACGCGCAACTCGCCGACGCCGCGTTCCTGCGCACGGAGCTGAAGAAGTTCGGCGTCGATACGACCCAGCCGGCGTTCCTGAACGCCGGTGCCGGTTCGCTGCAACTGGCGCTGTTCGAAGAGACCGCCGAGTCGCAACTGTGGGAGCCGACCTACATCATCGATTACCCGGTCGAAGTGTCGCCGCTCGCACGCGCATCGGACACGCAGCCCGGCATCACCGAGCGCTTCGAACTCTTCATCACGGGCCGCGAGATCGCGAACGGCTTCTCGGAGCTGAACGATCCGGAAGACCAGGCCGCGCGCTTCAAGAAGCAGGTCGAACAGAAGGACGCAGGCGACGAGGAAGCGATGTACTACGACGCCGACTACATCCGCGCGCTGGAGTACGGCATGCCCCCGACGGGCGGCTGCGGTATCGGCATCGACCGTCTGGTGATGCTGCTCACCGATAGCCCGAGCATCCGCGACGTGATCCTCTTCCCGCACCTGCGCCGCGAAGACTAGGCGACGCGTTCGCGCTCATTTGCATGAAAGCCATCGGGGCGCATGCGGTTCACGCCGCATGCGCCCCGTATTCATTCCAGTCGTTTGTAACCGTCGGTAAATATTGCCGGGGTTCGTCCCCGATCCTGCTCCACGCATCGGCGATCAGAACAAGCGCTCATGCGCCGCGGCGCAATCCCGTCTTATCGCGTGTTATCCGGGCTCATGGAACGGGTTACAAATTGAAACGCCGCAGGGATCGATCTGTCTCACACTTTGTCTCATAAAAAGCAACGCCTCCAGAGACGGAGCCTGTCATGAACCAGACCGAACTCAACACCACACCCAAGCGTCGGCTCCACCCGCTGATCGCTACCGCAGCGGCCGGGATCATCATCGCAAGTCTGGCCGCCACCGCGGCCATCACCGGCGTCTTCCCGAAGGCGTCCAGCACGGCGGAACAGACCGCTCAGTCGCAAACCGGCCAGACGACCATGATGGCGTCGCAGCCTGCCGTCGATTCGACACAACCGGCGGTCCAGAGCGTGCAACTGGCGCAGAACGGCGCACCGGTCGCACCTGTTGCTCCGGCCTCGCCGGGCGCTCAGCAGCAAGCGGGCAATCCTGCCGCGCCGTCGCCTCAATACGGACAGCAGCCGCAGCAGTATGCGCAGGAAGCGCCGCCGGCCGGTGCCGCATGCGCGACGTGCGGCACGGTCGTCGCCGTTTCCGCCGTCAAGCATGAAGGGCACGGCACCGGCATTGGCGCCGTGGGCGGCGCAGTGGCCGGCGGCGTGATCGGCAACCAGTTCGGCGCCGGCGGCGGCCGTGTCGCGATGACGCTGCTCGGCGCGCTCGGCGGCGGCGTCGGCGGCAACGCGATCGAAAAGCACCTGCGCAGCACGACGAGCTATTCGGTGCGCGTGCGCATGGAGAACGGCAAGACGCGCTACTTCACTTACCACGAAGCGCCCCCGTTCCAGCAAGGTCAGCGCGTACGCGTCGAGAACGGCACGCTGGTCGCGGCCTGACGCCCCTCAGCACACCCTCGTCACGCGGCCTGGCTGCAAAGAAAAAGGCGATTCGCCCAATGGGCGAATCGCCTTTTTTGCATCCTGAAGCGAATGAGCCAGGATCGACGACTCAGTAATCCACGTCCTCGATCCACGCGGCCTGGATTGCTTCCAGAATCTTCTCGTTCGAGCGCTCGGGGTGGTCGTCGAAGCCTTTCAGCTCCGTGATCCAGCGATGCAGATCGGTGAAACGCACATACCGCGGATCGACATCCGGATACGTATCCGTCAACGCCATCGCAATGTCCTGCACATCGGTCCATTTCATGGCTGCACGCTCCTTGTTGGTCTCAGTGGTTTTCCTTCGCGTGATTGATCGAGTAACGCGGGATCTCGATCACCAGGTCGCCCTCTTCCGGCACGATGGTCTGACACGACAGACGCGACGTCGGCTCCAGACCCCACGCCTTGTCGAGCAGATCGTCCTCGTCTTCCTCGGACGCCTCAAGCGTGTTGAAGCCTTCGCGCACGATCACGTGACACGTCGTGCACGCGCACGATTTTTCGCATGCGTGCTCGATCTCGATGCCGTGTTCCAGCAACGCGTCACACACACTCTCGCCCGGCTTCGCTTCGATCACCGCGCCCTCCGGGCACAGTTCGGTATGGGGCAGCACCACGATTTGAGGCATTGTGAATTCCGTATCCAATAACGTTCGTCTCAGGCGCTGTGCCCCGTCCCAGACGGTGTCCTGCACCCATTCTACTGGCGCGGCGCGCTTTCCTGCATCGGGAAAGCACGCACACGCCGCGCGCGCGAGAACTCATCGCGCGGCTCTTGCGCTCGTTGCGCCTGCGTTGCGTTCAGCCGATTTCGTCGAGCCGCTTGCCCGCCAGCGCACGCTTGATGCCCTTGTTCATGCGACGCGCGGCGAACTCGTCGGTGCCCTCGGAGAGCGACTTCGTCGCCGCCTCGATCGCGCCCGTGTCCCCGCCCTGCGCAAGCACGCGCAGCGCGTCGATCAGGGCGCCGATCGCCTCGCGCTCGCCGTCGTCGAGCAGTTCGCCGTCGGCGGCAAGCGCCGCCGAGGTCGCCTCGATGATCCGCTCGGCCTCGACCTGCGCCTCGCGCAGCGCGCGCGCGTGCATGTCGACTTCGGCGGTCTTGAAGCTCTCTTCGAGCATCTTCGCGATGTCGTCGTCGGCGAGGCCGTACGACGGCTTCACCACCACCGACGCCTCGACGCCCGAATGCTGCTCGCGCGCGAATACGGACAGCAGGCCGTCGGCATCGACCTGGTAGGTCACGCGGATGCGCGCCGCGCCCGCCGCCATCGGCGGAATGCCGCGCAACTCGAAGCGCGCAAGCGAGCGGCAGTCGGAGACGAGTTCGCGCTCGCCCTGCACGACGTGGATCGCCATCGCGGTCTGGCCGTCCTTGAACGTCGTGAAGTCCTGCGCGCGCGCGACGGGAATCGTCGAGTTGCGCGGGATGATCTTCTCGACGAGGCCGCCCATCGTCTCCACGCCGAGCGACAACGGGATCACGTCGAGCAGCAGCCAGTCGTCCTCGCCGCCGCGGTTGCCCGCGAGCAGGTCGGCCTGGATCGCCGCACCGAGCGCGACGACCTGGTCGGGGTCCAGATTCGTGAGCGGCGCCTTGCCGAAGAACTGCTCGACCGCACGGCGGATCACCGGCATGCGCGTCGCGCCGCCCACCAGCACCACGCCCTTCACGTCTTTCGTCGCGACCTTCGCATCGCGCAGCGCCTTCTTCGTCGGCGTGAGCGTGCGTTGCACGAGCGCCTGCGTGAGCGCCTCGAAACGCGGCTCGTCGATCGTCAGCGCGATCCGCGCGCCGGTCGAGAGCGTCGCCTCGACGCGCGCCTCGGGCGACGACGACAGCGCTTCCTTCGCGTCGCGCACGCGATCGAGCAGGAGACGCACGTCCTCGGGTGCGAGCGTGGCCGCGTCGATACCGGCCTCTCCCAGCACGAAGGCGTAGAGCGCTTGATCGAAGTCGTCGCCGCCGAGCGCCGAATCGCCGCCCGCCGCGAGCACTTCGAACACGCCCTTCGTGAGCTTGAGAATCGACAGGTCGAACGTGCCGCCGCCGAGGTCGTAGACCGCGTAGAGACCTTCCGCGCCGTTGTCGAGGCCGTAGGCAATCGCGGCCGCGGTCGGCTCGTTCAGAAGACGCAGGACGTTCAGACCGGCGAGGCGCGCGGCGTCCTTGGTCGCCTGGCGCTGCGCTTCGTCGAAGTACGCGGGCACGGTGATGACGGCGCCCACGAGTTCGTCGCCGAGCGTGTCTTCGGCGCGCTGACGCAGCGTCGCGAGAATTTCCGCAGAGACTTCGACGGGGCTCTTCACGCCGTCGACGGTCTGGATCTGCACCATGCCCGGCGCGTCGACGAACTCGTACGGCGCGTTCGCCGCGCCTTCGACGTCGGCCTTGCCGCGGCCCATGAAGCGCTTGACCGAGACGATCGTGTTGCGCGGATCGGTGGCCGCTTCCGCCTTCGCCACGCGGCCGATGCGGCGGCCGCCGTTCGCGAGATAGCGGACCACGGACGGCAACAGCATGTGGCCGGCCTCGTCGGGCAGCACGTCGGGCACGCCGCTGCGCACCGCGGCGACCAGCGAGTTCGTCGTGCCGAGGTCGATGCCGACCGCGAGCCGCCGCTGATGCGGCGCCGGTGCCATGCCAGGTTCGGAGATTTGCAGTAAAGCCATCTGTGTGATCTTGTGCGGGCCTCGCGGCCCTTCTAATCCGTTGTTGACGCCCTGAACGCCGCGCTCGCCGGCAAGCGCCGCCTCAGCCCTCGATTCAACCTTTGCTTCGACGTTCGACTCAGCCTTCGATGCGCTCGATCTGCGTGTCGATCTCGCTCGCCACGCGCTCGATGAACATCAACTGACGCACCGCCTCGGCCGCCGGCTGGTTCGAGCCGCTGTCGAGCAGCGCCGTGAGCTTCGTGAAGCGCGCGCGCTCGTCGTCGCGCAACCCGGCATTGAGCGCGTCGAGCGCATCGACGTTCTTCGCGCCGACCGCACCCTCGATCGCCTCGCGCCACTCCATCTGCTGCATGAGGAACGCGGGCTCCATCGCCGTGTTGTTCTCCGCGCCGACGTCGATGCCGCGCAGATGCAGCAGATACTTCGCGCGCTTGAGCGGATTGCGCAGCGTCTGGTACGCCTCGTTCGTCCGCGTGGCCCACTGCATCGCGATGCGCTTTTGCGCGTCGCCGGCTGCGGCGAAGCGGTCGGGGTGCACCTGCGCCTGCACCGTGCGGTAGGCGTGATCGAGCGCGTCGGTGTCGATCGCGAACTGCTCGGGCAGGCCAAACAGAACGAAGTGGCTGTCGTTGAGCGAAGGGTTGAGCGAAGAAAGCGTGGTCATCGAAAATTGCTGCCCCGGTGGGCTCCATCTGGCGCGCGGCGCGCATCCCGTCAAAAGTCAAAAAGGCGGCACAGGCCGCCTTTTCAACGCGTCTCGCGTGCTCAAATGCGGAAGGACTCGCCGCAACCGCACTCGTCCTTCACGTTAGGATTGTTGAACTTGAAGCCCTCGTTGAGCCCGTCGCGGATGAAGTCGAGCTGCGTGCCGTCGATGTACGAGAGACTCTTCGGGTCGACGATGACCTTCACGCCGTGGCTCTCGAACACGTTGTCCTCGGGCGCGAGGTCATCCACGTATTCGAGCTTGTACGCAAGCCCCGAACACCCCGTCGTTCGCACGCCGAGCCGCAGGCCCACGCCCTTGCCGCGCCGCTCCAGGTATTTCTGCACGTGAAGTGCTGCTTTTTCCGTCAACGTAATTGCCATAGCGTCATCGCCGCGCCCTCGTGCCGTGTGGTCCGGACCAGCCGTCCCATCGCGCCGTGACGCAACCCTTGCCTGCATTCAGATTCGTTAATCCCGCAGCGAGCGGTGGTCCGTTCGCTGCGCCCGTCTACTACTGTACGCTCGCGCGCCTCTTCCCGGCTCGCCGCGCCCAGCCGCACCTGGCCACTCCCGGCTCAGGCCGCGTCGGCCTTCGCGTCGGCCGTGTGACGCTGGCGGTAATCGGCCACTGCCGCCTTGATCGCATCTTCCGCGAGGATCGAGCAGTGAATCTTCACCGGCGGCAGCGCGAGTTCTTCCGCGATGTGCGTGTTCTTGATCGTGAGCGCCTGGTCGAGCGTCTTGCCCTTGACCCACTCGGTCACGAGCGAGCTGGACGCGATCGCCGAACCGCAGCCGTAGGTCTTGAACTTCGCGTCTTCGATAACGCCGTCCGTGCCCACGCGGATCTGCAGCTTCATCACGTCGCCGCAGGCCGGCGCGCCGACCATGCCGGTGCCCACCGCGTCGTCGTCCTTCGCGAACGAACCGACGTTGCGCGGGTTTTCGTAGTGGTCCAGAACCTTTTCGCTATATGACATGATCACACTCCTTCAATTCGTTGGCCGCGCCGCATGTGTTTCGTCGCGTTGCGCTGCGGCCGTATCGGTATCGGCTAAACGTCGACCTGCTTCATCATACGTGTGATGCGCTCAGTGCGCTGCCCAATGGATCGTCGTGAGATCGATGCCGTCCTGGTGCATTTCCCACAGCGGCGAGAGTTCGCGCAGCTTCGCGATCTTCGTCTTCAGCAGGTTGACCACGTAGTCGACTTCCGCTTCGGTCGTGAAGCGGCCCACCGTGAAGCGGATCGAGCTGTGCGCCAGCTCGTCGTTGCGGCCGAGCGCGCGCAGCACGTACGACGGCTCCAGCGACGCCGACGTGCACGCCGAACCCGACGACACCGCCACGTCCTTCACTGCCATGATCAGCGACTCGCCTTCGACGAAGTTGAAGCTGATGTTCAGGTTGTGCGGGACGCGTTGCTCCATGTCGCCGTTCACGTACACCTCGTCGATTTCCTTCAGGCCGTTCAGCAGCTTGTCGCGCAGCATGCGGATGCGTTCGTTTTCCGTCGCCATTTCTTCGCGCGCGATGCGGAACGCTTCGCCCATGCCGACGATCTGGTGCGTGGCCAGCGTGCCCGAGCGCATGCCGCGCTCGTGACCGCCGCCGTGCATCTGCGCTTCGATGCGCACGCGCGGCTTGCGGCGCACATAGAGCGCGCCGATGCCCTTCGGGCCATACGTCTTGTGCGCCGAGAACGACATCAGGTCGACCTTGAGCTCTTGCAGGTCGATGGGCGCCTTGCCCGTCGATTGCGCGGCGTCGACGTGGAAAATGATGCCCTTCTCGCGGCAGATCTCGCCGATCGTCGCGATGTCCTGAATCACGCCGATCTCGTTGTTCACGTGCATGACGGAAACGAGGATCGTGTCGGCACGCAATGCGGCCTTGAACACGTCGAGGTCGACGAGGCCGTCGTCGCGCACGTCGAGATACGTGACTTCGTAGCCTTCGCGCTCAAGTTCGCGGCAGGTGTCGAGCACGGCCTTGTGCTCGGTCTTCACCGTGATGATGTGCTTGCCCTTGCTCTTGTAGAAGTGCGCGGTACCCTTGATCGCGAGGTTGTCCGATTCAGTCGCGCCCGAGGTCCAGATGATTTCGCGCGGATCGGCGTTGACGAGCGCCGCGACCTGTTCGCGCGCTTCCTCGACTGCCCGCTCCGACTCCCAACCGTACGCGTGACTGCGCGACGCCGGATTGCCGAAATGTTCGCGCAGATACGGAATCATCTTGTCCACCACGCGCGGATCGACGGGCGTCGTCGCGCTGTAGTCCATGTAGATGGGCAGGTGGGGAATGTCGTTGTTCATCTATCGCTCCGGGGAATCTGTGTGCTGCTTTGTGTATTGCACTGGCCGCCGCCCGGGATCAGGACCCGGCCATGTTGAATATGGAGTTCGGCCCCAGCGGGACGGCGCGCACCGGTTCGAGAGCGGGCGTATCCGCGCGGCGGTCGCGCAGCAAGGTCGGCGCGGCGCCTTCTCGCGAGCGCTGCTTGTCCACCAGGTCCTTGAGCGAAACCGAATCGAGGTACTCGACCATCTTCTGGTTCAGCGTCGACCAGAGTTCGTGCGTCATGCAGTGGCCGTCGGTGTGCTTGGTGCCCTCGCAGGAACCCTTGCCGCCGCACTGCGTGGCGTCGAGCGGCTCGTCCACGGCAATGATGATGTCCGCGACCGTGACGTCCTCCGCGCGGCGCGCGAGGTTGTAACCGCCGCCCGGTCCACGGACCGACTCGACGATTTCATGGCGGCGCAGCTTGCCGAACAGCTGTTCGAGGTAGGACAGCGAGATGTGCTGGCGCTGGCTGATTCCGGCAAGCGTCACGGGGCCCTGCTCCTGGCGCAATGCCAGGTCAATCATCGCCGTAACGGCGAAACGGCCTTTCGTGGTGAGTCTCATGATGTAGGGGGACCACAATTCCGACAATTTTCGTCAAGTATAAATACATGACCAAATTAGTCAAGTATCCCGGACATCATGCGGGTTATTAGTCGCGCTGCTAATAGCCCGAAACGGCGCAAAACGCGAAAAGGGGGCCGCCCGTCGTTTCACGCCTGCGTCAGGCGGCCAACTGGCTGCGCAGCGTCGCGAGGAGGCCCGCGCAGGCGGTCTCGCACTGGTCGAGCACCGTCTCAAAGCCCGAATCCCCGCCGAAATAGGGGTCGGCGACTACGCGCGTGGCGAGCTGCGGCGCATATTCCATCAGCAGACGGATCTTGCCGCGCGATGGTGTCGGGCACACGCCCTGAAGCGCGCTCACGTTTGCCTCGTCCATCGCGACGACGAGGTCGAAGCGCCCAAAGTCGTCCACGCCGATCTGGCGGGCTCGCAGCGGAGCCAGATTGTACCCGCGCCGGCTGCCGGCGCGCTGGGCGCGGGCATCGGGCGCCTCGCCGATGTGCCAGTTCCCGGTGCCGGCGGAATCGACGTCGATGTGCGCAGCGAGCCCCGCCGCCTCGACCAGGTGCCGCATCACGGCCTCAGCCGTGGGCGAGCGGCAGATGTTGCCGAGGCAGACGAAACAAACCGAAACCTTTTTCATCGGGTCAAATTCAGGGTCTGACAACGCCAACGCGCGATTATACAAAGCCCGGCTTTCAGATCGAGCGCGCCACGTCAGTACGACTCGTCCTGACCGAAGCGTCCCGGTCGTCGCCAACGAGGCCGTACGACACGGCCCGCGCCAGCTCGGCGGTCAGCTGTTCGGCGGCGAGGGGCATCTGCTGCCGGGCCGTCTGCCACGCATGAATCCACGCGAACGCGGCGAGCGACACGATCACCGCCAGCGGCCAGTACACCGATATTTTCTTTCTCATGATGCGGATCTCTCTCGACTGGGCGATCAACGCAGGACGCACTATCGCCAGTCGAAATGATATAGATATCCGCAATCAGGAAAAACCCGGCTGCGCTGAACACACTGTTGCCGTAAATCAAACAGTCCAGGCGGCCATCTTGATTAATTTGACCAGCGTGTTCAGCCGGTTTGAGACCGACGGCGCGTCGTGTCGGCGTGCGTGCGCTGCGCGGCGTACAGCTCGCGGAACGTCCGGCCGACCGGCGCGGGCATATCGCGGCCGTTGGTCCAGCCGCGCGCGAACGGCAGCTTGCGGATCAGTCGCGCCGACCCGCCCATGCGCTCCAGCACGCGCACGCCGAGCTTCGTCGCCACCGCATACGCACCCGGATTGAGCGCGAACCAGCCCCAGACGGCCAGCGCAGCGCGTTCGCGCCACGGCCGCAGGTGCCGCTCCGTCTGCTTCTCGCGCAGCTTGCGCAGCAGATCGGAGATCGGAATCCCGACCGGGCAGACGCTGTTGCACTCGCCGCAGAGCGTGGCGGCCTGCGGCAGATCGAGCGCCTTGTCCAGCCCGACGTAGCTCGGCGTCAGCACCGAACCCATCGGCCCCGGATAGACCCATCCGTAAGTGTGTCCGCCGACCTTCTGGTAGACCGGGCAATGGTTCATGCAGGCGCCGCAGCGAATGCAGCGCAGCATCTCCTGGAACGCCCCGCCGATCAGCCCCGTGCGGCCGCCGTCGACGAGCACCACGTACATGTGCTCCGGGCCGTCCTGGTCGTCGTTGCCGCGCGGGCCGGTCAGCACGGAGAAATAGTTCGAGGTCGCCTGCCCCGTCGCCGAACGCGGCAGCAGGCGCATGGCTGTCGCGAGGTCTTCGAGGGTCGGCAGCACCTTCTCGATCCCGGTCACCGCGACGTGCACGCGCGGCATCACCGTGCACATGCCCTCGTTGCCCTCGTTCGTGACGAGCACGACCGAGCCCGTTTCCGCGACGACGAAGTTGCCGCCCGTCACGCCCATGTCCGCCGAGAGGAAATGCGGGCGCAGCATCTCACGCGCCTCGCGGGTCATGTCGGGGACTTCGGTCAGGCGCGGCCGGTGGTGCGTCTTCGCGAAGAGATCGGCGATCTCGTCCTTGTCCTTGTGGACGACGGGCGCAATGATGTGGCTCGGCGGTTCGTTGCCGTTGATCTGCAGGATGTACTCGCCGAGGTCGGTCTCGATCGACTGCACGCCGATTGCTTCGAGCACCATGTTCAGCTGCATCTCCTCGGACACCATCGACTTCGTCTTGATGACCTTGCGCACGTCGTGCTTGCGCGCGATGTCGGCGACAAGCGTCGCCGCGTCGCGCGCCGTCTCGGCGTAGAGCACCGTAACGCCGCGGCGCGTCGCCTCGGCTTCGAACTGCTCCAGCCAGACGTCGAGGTTGTCGAGCGCGCGATTGCGGCGCGCCTTGAGCGCGGCGCGCGTCGCCGGGAAGTCGATCGCGGTGATCGACTCGGCGCGCGCCGAGACGAACTTCGTCGAGAGCTTCGTGAGGTTCTGCTGGAGGCGCTCGTCGGCGAGCTTCTGGCCGGCGCGCGCCTTGAAGTGCATCGACTGGACTTTCATGGCTTGGGATCCTCGGCGAATGGGACGCGGGTCGGGACTGCAGGCAGCGCGTCAGACGTCGCCGGCCAGCACCTGGGCGATATGGAGCACGCGCGTCCCGGCGTCGCCGGTCCGGCGCAGGCGCCCTTCGATGTTGAGCATGCAGCCGAGGTCGCCGAGCACCACCGCGCCCGTGCCGCTCGCTCGCACGTTCGCGCATTTTTCGTCCGCGATGGCGGTCGAAATCGCTCCGTACTTCACCGCGAAGGTCCCGCCGAAGCCGCAGCAGTGCTCGCAGTCCTTCATCTCGCGGACTTCGACGCCACGCTGCGCGAGCAGCGCGCGCGGCTGCGCCTTCACGCCGAGTTCGCGCAGGCCCGAGCAGGAATCGTGATAGGTGACCGGCCCGTGAAATTCGCCGGGCGGCAGCGACACCTTTGCGATGTTGACGAGGAAGTCGGTCAGCTCGAAGACGCGCTCGCGCAGCAGCCCGTAGCGGCGCATGAGTTCGGGGTCGTCGCGGAACAGGTCGCCGTAGTGCACGCGAATCATGCCGCCGCACGAGCCCGACGGCACCACGACGTAGTCGAACTGCTCGAATTCGCGCAGCGTCTTTTCCGCGAGATCGCGAGCGAGCGGACGCTCGCCCGAGTTGTAGGCGGGCTGCCCGCAACAGGTCTGCGCGGGCGGCACGCTCACTTCGTAGCCGGCCTGCTCCAGCAGCTTGATCGCCGAAAAACCGATCTCGGGACGCATTGTGTCGATCAGACAGGTGACGAACAAACCCACTCGCATGGCGACTCCTCGCTTAAACCGACCCCGATTATCCGATGTTTTACGCCTGCGACCAACGCCCGTTGCGGCCATTTCGGCGTGACGCACGGCAGCATGAACGGCCGCCGGCGCTTCCTTTTTTTTCACAATACGAGATACAATGAGCCTCCGCTTCACGCCAACCGAATCCGAACCATGAGCGAAAGTGGCAATACGCCCGATCATAAGACCTCCATTCAGGTGATCGAGCGGATGATGCGCCTGCTGGACGCGCTCGCCGCGCACAGCGATCCGGTCAGCCTCAAGGAGCTGGCGCAGCGCACCGAACTCCATCCGTCCACCGCGCACCGAATCCTCAACGACATGGTGAGCTGTCGGCTCGTCGACCGCTCCGACCCGGGCACTTACCGCCTGGGCATGCGTCTGCTGGAACTCGGCAATCTCGTGAAAGCGCGCCTCTCGGTGCGCGACGCCGCGCTCACGCCGATGCGCGAGCTGCACCGCCTCACCGGCCAGACCGTGAACCTGTCGGTGCGCCAGGGCGACGAAATTGTCTATATCGAGCGCGCCTATTCGGAGCGTTCGGGCATGCAGGTCGTGCGGGCGATCGGCGGCCGCGCGCCGCTGCATCTGACGTCGGTCGGCAAACTCTTTCTTGCCGCCGACGAAGCGAACCGCGTGCGCGCCTACGCCACGCGCACCGGCCTTTCGGGTCATACGCGCAACAGCATCACCGACCTGAGCCGCCTCGAACGCGAGCTGACGCACGTCCGCCAGCAATTGTGCGCGCGCGACAACGAGGAACTGGAGCTGGGCGTGCGCTGCATCGCAGCCGGCATCTACGACGACACCGGCAAGCTCGTCGCCGGACTCTCGCTGTCGGCGCCTGCGGATCGCCTGCAGGACTCGTGGCTCGGCCAGCTCAGCAAGACGGCGCTCGTCATCTCCGAATCGCTCGGCTACCATCCCGAGCCCGCCGAGGGCAGCGCGCAGCCCGCGTAAGCACTCGAATCACCGGTTCGCACATCGTCCGCGCAAAAGAAAACGCCCCGCATTGCGGGGCGTCTTGCATTGAAGCGACGGTGACGCGTCATCAGGACGATCAGGTCCCCGGCCCGCCTGCGTCCGCGCTCGTGATGTGCGGCTGCTGGTCGGCGCCGCCGGCGTCGAGCCAGGCGCGCACGCGCGACGCGTCCGCGAAGCGCGAATACTTGCCGCTAGAATCGAGCAGCACCATGATCACCGGACGGTTGTGAATGGTCGCCTGCATCACGAGGCACTCGCCCGCCTCGTTGATGAAGCCGGTCTTCTGCAGGCCGATGTCCCACGACGGATTGCGGATCAGCGCGTTCGTGCTGTTGTAGGCAATCGTGCGGCGGCCCGTGAACACGTCGTAGCTGTGATCCGTCGAGAACTTGCGGATCATCGGGTACTGGTACGCGGCGTTGACCATCTTCACGAGATCGCGCGCGGTCGAGACGTTTTGACTGGAAAGGCCCGTCGAGTTCTCGAAATGCGTATCCGTCATGCCGAGCTGCTTCGCCTTCGCGTTCATCGCGGCGATGAACGCCGGACGGCCGCCCGGGTAGTAGCGCGAAAGCGCCGCCGCGGCGCGGTTCTCCGACGCCATCAGCGCGATGTGCAGCATGTCCTCGCGCGACAGCACCGAGCCGACCGACAGACGCGAGCCCGTGTTCTTCTCGTAGTCGCGATCTCCGTCAGTGACTTCGACCGACTCCGTGAGCGGTTCCTTCGAATCGAGCACGACCATCGCGGTCATCAGCTTCGAAATCGAGGCGATCGGCACGACGGCGTGCGAGTTCTTGTCGAAGAGCGGTTCGAGCGAGTTCTGGTCGACGACGTAGGCAACACCCGAGCGCAGCATTAGCGCGTCCGGCGACTCATGCAGGCCGAACGCCTGGCCGGTGCTCGGCTGGCGCGGCTCGAACGCGACGCGGCGCATCACCGAATGGTGACGCCCGTTCATCGTGTAGTTCACGCGCCGTTTCTTTGCGACGGGGTGCGTCTCGCCATCAGTGGACGCGACGGCGTGCGCCGCTTTTCCCGCTTTCTGCGAGACCGTGGCCGGCGCGGCCTTCTTGATGATCTTTTTCGCCTTCGCGGTTTTGGCTGGCGCTGCATCTTGCGTTGCAGCGAAAGCGCTCACGGGCGCGGCGATTGTCGCACTGAGGGCCATGGAAACAGCCACCGACAGCGCGGTGCTGACCCACGCGCTGTGCATCAGTGTGAACGACAGGAGCTTGTCGGATTTCATTGGTGTTCTGGATGGAGCGGCGGAATCGTTTGCCAAGTGTAGTAAAACAACGAAAATTTCGCAAATTTAAGCACTTATCCGCGCTCATTAAACCGAAGTCTGACCTTCGATTGAGACAGCCAATAATTTCTGCATACGTAATGAAAAATGGCAATCGCAGTGCCGGATCCACCCTTCCGGCGCAGCGCTGCCTTCGTCTGCACGAGGTTTACGGCTTCAGCGGGGCCAAACTTGACGTCGAAAAATACGGGGGAACGATCAAGTTCGCAGTGCGCGTTCGACTGCGATGGGCTCTTAACGTTCCATTCCGTAAATCGGTAGACGCACCCGGGAAAATCCCGGGTTTGTCGGTAGCAATTCTGACATGTACATCGGATACAACAAGTGGCATCTTGCCAGATGCCGCGAGGTTCTGCCGGTGGCTGGCGGCATGCCCTCCTCACACGCTGCGCGAGACGCAGCGACATGACCCCATTCATCACACATAAGTAGTTGTTTAAAAACGGCTTATCTTAATTGTGCGACGCACAAATAGTGCTTGACTTTCGTCCACGCCGACCTACAATCGGTACCAATGCTGCGACGCACAAAGCGTGCGGCAGAGCACCCAGGTTTCACCCCTTGAGCTTTGCCATCTACTTACACGGACCGCATCAGACGGCCCGTCATCCATCCAGGAGCGTAAACATGAGTCTGCTGACCCCTGAGCAATTCGTCGCTGCCCAGAAGGCCAATCTCGAAACCCTCTTCGGTCTGACCGGCAAGGCGTTCGAGGGTGTCGAAAAACTCGTCGAATTGAATCTTCAGGCCGTCCGCTCGAATCTGGCGGAAACGCAAGAGCACGCACAGCGCGCGCTGTCGGCTAAGGACGCGCAGGAGCTGCTGGCCCTGCAGACGGGCTACGCCCAGCCTCTCGCTGAAAAGCTGCTGTCGTACGGCCGTCACGTCTACGAGATCGCCTCGGCTACGCAAACCGAGTTCGCGAAGGTCGCCGAAGCGCACTACGAAGAGCAGAACCGCAATGTGCAGTCGCTCGTCGATAACGTGGTGAAGAACGCGCCGGCCGGTTCGGAAACGGCTGTCGCCGTGATCAAGTCGGCGATCAATGCCGCGAACACGACGTTCGAAACGGTTCAGAAGGCTACGAAGCAAGCCGTGGAAATGGCCGAAAGCAACTTCAATGCAGCCACCGCTGCCGCGAGCAAGGCTGCGGCGCAAGCTTCGCGCTCGGCTGCCGCTTCGGCCAAGAAGACGGTTTAACGCCCGGGTTTCCCGAGGGCGCGCGCGACAAGTTATCGGCGCCGGAGCGCCGGACCCGGCGCTCCGGCGCCGATAAACGGCATGCCGCTTGCCCGGCGTCACGGGGCCGGGAATTTTTTCGTTCCGGTGCCTGCCCTCTCGCAAGCTCGCGCAAAACGCTTGCAGAACCCATGAAAAAACGGCGCACCCCTCACGGGGTGCGCCGTTTTTATTTCCGCTCAGGAAGACGCACTTACTTCTTCTTTTGCGGCGGCAGATCCGTACAGACGCCTTCGTACAGTTCCGCGGCCATGCCGATCGATTCGCCCAGCGTCGGGTGCGGGTGAATCGTCTTGCCGATGTCGGTCGCATCCGCGCCCATCTCGACGGCGAGGCAGATTTCGCTGATGAGGTCGCCCGCGTTCAGGCCGACGATGGCGCCGCCGATCACGCGATGCGTCTCTTCGTCGAAGAGCAGCTTCGTGAAGCCCTCGTCGCGACCATTGGCGATCGCGCGGCCCGACGCGGCCCACGGGAACACCGCCTTGCCGTACTTGATGCCCTCGGCCTTGCACTGGTCTTCGGTCTTGCCGGCCCACGCCACTTCCGGATCGGTGTAGGCCACCGACGGAATCTGCAGCGCGTCGAAATACGCCTTCTCGCCGTGCGCCGCTTCCGCCGCCACGTGGCCTTCGTGCACGGCCTTGTGCGCGAGCATCGGCTGGCCGATGACGTCGCCGATCGCGAAGATGTGCGGCACGTTGGTCCGCATCTGCTTGTCGACTTCGATGAAGCCGCGCTCGGTCACGGCGACGCCGGCCTTGTCCGCGCCGATCCTCTTGCCGTTCGGCGAGCGGCCCACGGCGACGAGCACGAGGTCGTAGCGCTGCGGCTCGGCCGGTGCCTGTTCGCCCTCGAACGTCACGTAGATGCCGTCGGCCTTCGCCTCGGCCTTCGTCGTCTTCGTCTTAAGCATGACGTTCGCGAAGCGCTTCGCGTTGTACTTCTCCCACACCTTCACGAGATCGCGGTCCGCGCCGGCCATCAGGCCGTCGAGCATTTCGACGACATCGATCTGCGCGCCGAGCGTCGCGTAGACCGTCGCCATTTCGAGGCCGATGATGCCGCCGCCGATCACGAGCATCTTCTGCGGGATCTGGCGCAGTTCGAGCGCGCCGGTCGAATCGACCACGCGCGGGTCTTCAGGAACGAACGGCAGCTTCACGGCCTGCGAGCCGGCCGCAATGATCGCCTTCGCGAACTTCACGACCTTCTTGCCGCCCTCGCCCACGACTTCCATGTGGTGCGGATCGACGAACGTGCCCACGCCGGTCACGACCTCGACCTTGCGCGCCTTCGCCATGCCCGCGAGACCGCTCGTCAGCTTCTTGACGACGCTGGACTTGAAGTCGCGGAGCTTGTCGAGATCGATTTGCGGCTTGCCGAACGTGATGCCGTGCGCGGCGAGATCGGCGGCTTCGTCGATCACGAGCGCCGTATGCAGCAGCGCCTTCGACGGAATGCAGCCGACGTTCAGACACACGCCGCCGAGCGTCGAGTAACGCTCGACGAGCACGGTCTTCATGCCGAGATCGGCCGAGCGGAAGGCGGCCGAATAGCCACCGGGGCCCGCGCCGAGCACGAGCATGTCGCATTCGATATCGGCGCCGCCGCCGTAGCTGCCCGCCTCGGGTACGCTCGCGCTCGCTGCGGCCTTGGGTGCTTCCTGCTTCGGCGCTTCGGCCTTCGGTGCGGCCGCCGCCTCCGACGCTTCAACCAGCGCGATCACCGTGCCCTCGGACACCTTGTCGCCCGGCTTGACCTTCACTTCCTTGACGGTGCCCGCGACCTCGCTCGGCACTTCCATCGTCGCCTTGTCGGATTCGAGCGCGAGCAGCGCCTGTTCCTTTTCGATGACATCGCCAGCCTTGATGTTGACCTCGATGACATCGACTGCCTTGAAGTCGCCGATGTCCGGCACTTTCACTTCGACGAGACTCATGGTGTCCCCTTGTGTCGACCCGAGTGAGCGTGTCGGCCCGAGTTAGCGCTTCAGCGCTTACTCGGGTCCCATCCGCCTACTCCGGTCCCATTACCTGCTAGAACGATTGAAACGACCGGCCCGCGGCCCTGCGCAGCGGGTCGCGGGCCGGTCGACGAAGTGGCTTTACAGAATGACGCGACGGAAATCGCCGAGGATCGAGGCAAGGTACGCGTTGAAGCGCGCGGCCGCCGCGCCGTCGATCACACGGTGGTCGTACGAGAGCGACAGCGGCAGCGTGAGGCGCGGCACGAACTGCTTGCCGTCCCACACAGGCTTCATCGCGCTCCTCGACAGACCGAGGATCGCCACTTCCGGCGCGTTGATGATCGGCGTGAAGTGGGTGCCGCCGATGCCGCCGAGCGACGAGATCGAGAAGCAGCCGCCCTGCATCTGGTCCGGCTTGAGCTTGCCGTCGCGCGCGAGCTTCGACAGTTCGGTCATCTCCTTCGCGATGTCGACGAGACCCTTCTTGTCCGCGTCGCGGATCACCGGAACGACGAGGCCGTTCGGCGTGTCGGCGGCAAAACCGATGTGGCAATACTGCTTGAAGACGAGATTGTCGCCGTCGAGGCTTGCGTTGAAGGTCGGGAACTTCTTCAGTGCCGCGACGCAGGCCTTGATGACGAACGCGAGCATCGTGAACTTCACGCCTGCCTTCTCGTTTTCCTTGTTCAGCTGCACGCGCAGCGCTTCGAGGTCGGTGATATCGGCTTCGTCGTTGTTCGTGACGTGCGGAATCATGACCCAGTTGCGGTGCAGGTTCGCGCCCGAGATCTTCTTGATGCGCGAGAGCGGCTGCGGATCGACCGGGCCGAACTTCGTGAAATCGATCTTCGGCCACGGCAGCAGGTTCAGCTCGCCGCCCGTACCGCCAGCCGGTGCGCCTGCTGCGGCCGGAGCCGCCAGCGCGCCCGTCATCACGCCCTTCACGAACGCGGTGACGTCGTCCTGCGTGATGCGGCCCTTCGGGCCCGTGCCTTGCACGCGCGCCACGTCGACGCCGAGTTCGCGCGCGAACTTGCGCACGGACGGCGACGCATGGCTCGGACGGCGCGCGCCGCCTTCGCCGGCCGGGATGATCGGCGCCTGAGCGAGCGCCGACGGCGTCGCCGGTGCCGCCTTCACCGCCGCGGGCGCGGGCGCGTCCGACGGCACTTCGACCGGTTGCTTCGGCGCAGGAGCGGCAGCGGCAGCCGGTGCCGCGGCGCCTTCGGCTTCGATCAAGACGATCGCGGTGCCTTCGGAGACGTTGTCGCCGACCTTGACCAGGATTTCCTTGACGACGCCGGCTGCCGGGCTCGGCACGTCCATCGTCGCCTTGTCCGATTCGAGCGTGACGAGAGACTGCTCCTTCTCGATGCGCTCACCCACCTTCACGCCGATTTCGATGACCGGCACGTCCTTGTAGTCGCCGATGTCCGGGACCTTGACCGTTTGCACGCCGCCGCCCGTAGCGGCAGCAGGTGCAGCAGCCGGAGCGGGCGCGGCCGCCGGAGCGGCTGCGGGAGCCGGCGCGGGTGCAGCCGCCGGAGCGGGCGCGGGAGCCGGCGCGGGTGCAGCCGCCGGAGCGGGCGCGGCGGCAGCGCCTGCGCCGTCCAGCACGAGGACGAGCGAGCCTTCCGACACGTTGTCGCCCACCTTGACCTTCACTTCCTTGACCGTGCCCGACGCGGGGCTCGGCACATCCATCGTCGCCTTGTCCGACTCCAGCGTGACGAGCGACTGCTCTTTTTCGACGGTATCGCCCGCCTTGACCAGCACCTCGATCACAGGAATGTCCTTGTAATCGCCGATGTCCGGCACCTTCACTTCGATCGCTTGACTCATTGTTGTGTCTCCGGGACTGCATGCGACACGCCTCCCCGCTTCGGGGAGGCGCGCATGCAATGCACAGGGGTAGATGCGTTAGACGGTCATCGGGTTGGGTTTGGACGGATCGAGGTTGTACTTCGCAATGGCGTCAGCGACGACCTTGCGCTCGATCTTGCCTTCGTCCGCGAGCGCGCCCAGCGCCGCAACCGTGGTCCAGTAACGATCGACTTCGAAGAAGTGACGCAGGTTCTTGCGCGTGTCCGAGCGGCCGAAACCGTCGGTCCCGAGCACCACGAACTTGCGCGGAACGAGGCCGCGAATCTGGTCGACGAGCGCGCGCACGTAGTCGGTCGACGCGATCACAGGCCCTTCCGTGTCCTTGAGCAGCTTCTCGACGTGCGAGACGCGGCGCGGCTCGGCCGGATGCAGCAGGTTCCAGCGCTCGATCTCGTGGCCTTCGCGCGCGAGTTCCGTGAAGCTCGGCACGCTCCAGAGGTCGGCCTCGACGCCCCAGTCGCTCTTCAGCAGCGCAGCGGCGGCGATCACTTCGTTGAGGATCGTGCCCGCACCCATCAGCTGCACGCGCGGCGCGCTCTTGTCAAATGCGGCGTTCGTGTCGGCCTTGCGCAACGAGTACATGCCCTTGATGATGTCGGCCGCCACGTGCTCGCCCTGCGGGATCGCCGGGTGCTCGTAGTTCTCGTTCATCACCGTGACGTAGTAGTACACGTCCTCCTGTTCCTGCATCATGCGGCGCAGGCCGTCCTGCATGATCACTGCCAGTTCGTAGCCGAACGTCGGGTCGTAGCTCACGCAGTTCGGCACCGCGGCGGACCACATGAGCGAGTGGCCGTCTTCGTGCTGCAGACCTTCGCCGTTCAGCGTCGTGCGGCCTGCCGTGCCGCCGAGCAGGAAGCCGCGCGAGCGCATGTCGCCCGCCGCCCATGCCAGATCGCCGACACGCTGGAAGCCGAACATCGAGTAGAAGACGTAGAACGGCACCATGATCTCGCCGTGCGTCGAGTACGACGTCGCGGCCGCGATCCAGTCGGCCATGCCGCCGGCTTCGTTGATGCCTTCCTGCAGGATCTGGCCGGTCTGCGATTCCTTGTAGAACATCAGCTGGTCGGAGTCTTCCGGCACGTACTTCTGGCCGTCCTGATTCCAGATGCCGATCTGGCGGAACAGACCTTCCATGCCGAAGGTACGCGACTCGTCCGGCACGATCGGCACGATGCGCTTGCCGAGCGCCTTGTCCTTCAGCAGGATGTTCAGGATCCGCACGAACGCCATCGTCGTCGAGATCTCGCGGCCTTCGCCCGTGCCCTTGAGCAGCGGCTCGAACACTTCGAGCGCCGGCACCGGCAGCGATTGCGCCGCCTTCTGGCGGCGCGCGGGCAGATAGCCGCCGAGGTCCATGCGGCGCTGGCGCATGTACTCGAGTTCCTTCGAGCCTTCCTCGAACTTGAGGTACGGCACGTCGACGATCTGTTCGTCGGTGATCGGCAGACGGAACTGGTTGCGGAACTTCTTGAGCTGATCCACCTGCATCTTTTTCTGCTGGTGGGTAATGTTCATCGCCTGGCCGGCTTCGCCCATGCCATAGCCCTTGATCGTCTTCGCGAGGATCAGGGTCGGTTGGCCCTTGGTGTTGCTGGCTTGCTGGAACGCCGCATAGATCTTGTGCGGATCGTGGCCGCCGCGGTTCAGGTTCCAGATGTCGTCGTCGGACCAGTCGGCGACAAGCGCCTTCAGCTCCGGCGAGTTGAAGAAGTGCTCGCGCACGTAGGCGCCCGACTCCGACTTGTACGTCTGGTATTCGCCGTCGACGACTTCCATCATGCGGCGCATCAGCGCGCCCGACTTGTCGCGTGCGAAGAGCGCGTCCCAGCGGCTGCCCCAGATGACCTTGATGACGTTCCAGCCGGCGCCGCGGAACTCGCTTTCGAGTTCCTGGATGATCTTGCCGTTGCCGCGCACCGGGCCGTCAAGACGCTGCAGGTTGCAGTTGATGACGAACACGAGGTTGTCGAGACGCTCGCGGCCGGCCATGCCGATCGCGCCGAGCGATTCCGGTTCGTCGGTTTCGCCGTCGCCGAGAAATGCCCAGACCTTGCGGCCGTCGGTCTTCGCGATGCCGCGCGCCTGCAGGTACTTCATGAAGCGCGCCTGATAGATCGCCATGATCGGGCCGAGGCCCATCGAGACGGTCGGGAACTGCCAGAAGTCCGGCATCAGCCACGGGTGCGGATACGACGAGATGCCCTGGCCGCCCACTTCCTGGCGGAAGTTGTCGAGCTGATTTTCGGAGAGGCGGCCGAGCAGGAACGCGCGCGAATAGACACCCGGCGACGAATGGCCCTGCACGAACACGAGGTCGCCGCCATGCTCCGGCGACGGCGCGCGCCAGAAGTGGTTATAGCCGACGTCATAAAGCGTCGCGGCCGATGCGAACGACGCGATGTGGCCGCCGACGTTCGTGTGCTTGCCCGCGCGCAGCACCATTGCCATGGCGTTCCAGCGCGTGTACGAGCGGATGCGGTGTTCGATGTCCTGGTCACCGGGGTTACGTGCCTGGTCGGCAACCGGAATGGTGTTGATGTACGGCGTGTTCGCCGAGAAAGGCAGATGCTCGCCATGCACACGGGCGAACTCGATCTGCTTTTCGATCAGATGGTGGGCGCGGTCGGGACCGACCGTCGAGATGACGCCGTCCAGTGCCTCGAGCCATTCGGCGGTTTCCTGGGGATCTTCATCCTTGTCGGCGGCTACGTACTTCAGGACTTCGTCGGGTACAGCGGACATACTCGTCTCCTGATCTAGGGAACGCTGTTGATCGGACCATGCGGCCGGCTTGCCCGGCACGTGCCGGGGCCTGCCGCAACAGCTTTCGGGCGATTGTAATGACCCCCTTCGATCTCGTGCAACAAAATTTTCGAATGGCGAGATTGAATTTTATAATGTGGAAAATTGCTGCAGTGCATGCTGAAATGTTCTCGCCCCTGCGGCGATAACAGCCAGTTTGCGCCGGTTTATCCGCTATTTATCGTTTTTTTCCCTGCATTTCCGTGTCTTACGCTGAGCTACAATCCTTGCCATGTTGACCGAACGGCTTTTCGCACGCTCGGCGCGGCCGCCCGGTTCGCCCGGCGACTCGACGCCGTCTCGCTGGCACCACGGACCCTGGTGGTCCAATTCCTATTTGCTGACGCCGCTCCTGTCGATCCTCGTGTTCCTGATCGTCATGAGCCTGATTTTGTGGAGCCTCAACCGCCGCGAGCAGCAGCAGCAGGAAGACACGCTCTACCGCAATGTCGCGTGGGCGCAGCAGCAGATCCGCCTGTCGATGACGGGCGCGCAGGAACAGCTCCAGGCGCTCGCGCGCGACGTCGTCGCCGGCCATGCGGACCCGCAGTCGTTCCAGGTGTCTACCACAGACATCATGCAGGGCCATCCTGAAATTCTTTACCTGAACTGGTACACGAGCGCGGAACAGCCGCGCTGGCCCAATACGGCCATGCCGATGTTCGGCCAGCGCCTCGCCAAACCAAGCGACGCGCAGATGGACGAGGCGGTCAAGGCCGCTTTCGCCGAGGCCAGGGCGACACGCCGCCAGGTGTATTCGCCGATCATTTACGACGACCTCGGCAACGGCTACATCACGCTGCAAACTCCTGTATACCGCGACCGGGAATTTCTTGGTTCGATAGCAGCGGTTTTCTCGGTCGAAGGCATCCTGAAGCACGACATCCCGCCCGAGCTGTCGGCCAAGTACAAGATCTCGATTCTCGACGCGAACAACCGCGAACTCGCCACGACCTCGACGCGTCCGCGCCTGCCGCGCGACGTGTACTACGACCTGCCGCTCGATCCGCCGGGCCAGGGCCTCTCGGTACGCGTGTACTCGTACCCGCAGATGACCAACTTCACGAACAACACGCTCGTGTGGCTGGTCGCGGGTCTGTCGTGTTTCGTGCTGTGGAGCCTCTGGAGCCTGTGGAAGCACACACGCCAGCGCTTCGAGGCGCAGCAGGCGCTCTATGCGGAAGCGTTCTTCCGCCGCGCGATGGAGAATTCGGTGCTGATCGGCATGCGCGTGCTCGACATGCACGGCCGCATTACGCACGTGAATCCGGCGTTCTGCCGTATGACCGGCTGGGATGAAAGCGACCTCGTCGGCAAGATTGCGCCGTTCCCGTACTGGCCGCGCGATTCGTATCCGGAAATGCAGCGCCAGCTCGACATGACGCTGCGCGGCAAGGCGCCCTCCTCGGGGTTCGAACTGCGCGTGCGCCGCAAGGACGGCTCGCAGTTCCACGCGCGGCTCTACGTCTCCCCGCTCATCGACAGCTCGGGCCGCCAGACCGGCTGGATGTCGTCGATGACGGACATCACCGAGCCGAAGCGCGCCCGCGAAGAACTTGCCGCCGCGCACGAACGCTTCACGACGGTGCTGGAGAGCCTCGACGCCGCCGTGTCCGTGCTCGCCGCCGACGAAGCCGAGCTGCTGTTCGCGAACCGCTACTACCGCCACCTGTTCGGCATCCGCCCGGACGGCCATCTGGAACTGGCGGGCGGCGGCGGATTCGATTCGGCGAACGCGTCGTCGGATTCGATCGACATGGTCGACGCCTTCGCTGGCCTGCCCGCCGCCGCGCTCACCGAGAGCACCGCGGACGCGCAAGAGGTGTACGTCGAGAGCATCCAGAAGTGGTTCGAAGTGCGGCGCCAGTACATCCAGTGGGTCGACGGCCACCTCGCGCAGATGCAGATCGCCACCGATATCACCACGCGCAAGCAGGCTCAGGAACTGGCCCGCCAGCAAGACGAGAAGCTGCAGTTCACGAGCCGCCTCATGACGATGGGTGAAATGGCGTCGTCGCTCGCGCATGAACTGAACCAGCCGCTTGCCGCGATCAACAACTACGCTTCGGGCGCCATCGCGCTCGTGAAGTCGGGCCGCGGCACCTCCGACAGCCTGTTGCCCGCGCTCGAAAAAGCCGGCCAGCAGGCCGTGCGCGCGGGCATGATCATCAAGCGCATCCGCGAATTCGTGAAGCGCTCCGAGCCGAAGCGCCAGGCCACGCGCGTTGCGGACATCGTCGCCGACGCCGTGGGCCTCGCCGAAATCGAGGCGCGCAAGCGCCGCATCCGCATCGTGACCGACATGCGCTCGCGCATGCCCGTGATCTACGTCGATCCGGTGCTGATCGAGCAGGTGCTCGTCAATCTTCTGAAGAACGGCGCCGAGGCCATGGCCGACGCCCGCCCGAAACAGTCCGCCGCACCCGTGGATCCCGTGATCCGTGTCATCGTGAAGCGCGACGGCGGAAACGTGTGCATCAGCGTCGTGGACCAGGGCCCCGGCGTGGACGAAGCCACGGCCGAGCGCCTCTTCGAACCGTTCTACAGCACCAAGTCCGACGGCATGGGCATGGGGCTGAACATTTGCCGTTCTATCATCGAATCGCACCGCGGGCGCCTGTGGGTGGTCAACAACGTCGAATCCGACGGCCACATCAGCGGCGCTACGTTCCATTGCAGTCTGCCGATCGGCGAACCGGATACGCCGTCTCGCAACGGCTCCGACGAGCCGACTCCAACAACCGTTACGGGAGAGTCATGAACAGCCCAGTCACCACCCAGGAAACCGTCTTTGTAGTCGATGACGATGAGGCAGTACGCGACTCCCTGCGCTGGCTGCTCGAAGCAAACGGCTACCGCGTGCAGTGCTTCATGAGCGCCGAGGAGTTCCTTGAGGGGTACCAGCCGGCGCAGCAGGCCGGACAGATCGCCTGCCTCATTCTGGACGTCCGGATGTCGGGCATGAGCGGCCTCGAACTGCAGGAACGCCTGATCGCCGAGAACGCCGCGCTGCCGATCATCTTCGTGACCGGTCACGGCGACGTGCCGATGGCCGTCTCGACGATGAAGAAAGGCGCGATGGACTTCATCGAAAAACCGTTCGACGAAGCGGAACTGCGCAAGCTCGTTGAGCGCATGCTCGACAAGGCGCGCAGCGAGAGCAGCAACGTGTTGCTGCAGCGCGCCACCGCCGAGCGCCTCGGCAAGCTGACCGCGCGCGAGCATCAGGTGCTGGAGCGCATCATCGCCGGCCGCCTGAACAAGCAGATCGCCGACGACCTCGGCATCAGCATCAAGACCGTCGAAGCGCACCGCGCGAACATCATGGAGAAGCTGAACGTCAACACGGTCGCCGACCTGTTGCGTCTGGCGCTCTCCAACAAGCCGCAGCAGCCGCAACAGTAAGCCGCTGCGCCACCGCAGTCTGCGTCCCGCGACGCCGTCGTCCGCCCTCGTGGCTTCGACGGTTCGCGGGACGCGTCGCATTGGCGCGCTGCGTCTCATCCGTTCGCACCACGCCCTTCTCACCGGGTCGCTCCGCGCCGCGACGGTATAATGTCGGCCTTCGCGACGGCCCGCCGGGCCCGCGCCACGCGCGCACGCCGTTGCTCCCGCATCGCCCATTCTCGATCCCGACCGACCATGACAGCCACCCTCATCGACGGCAACGCCCTCTCAAAGCTTCTGCGCGCCGACGTCGCCACGCGCGCCGCCGCCCTCACCGTCCGCGGCCATCAGCCCGGCCTCGCCGTCGTGCTCGTCGGCGACAATCCGGCGAGCGAAGTCTACGTGCGCAACAAGGTGAAAGCCTGCGAAGACAACGGTCTCTATTCGTCGTACGACCGCTATCCGGCTACGCTCTCCGAAGCCGACCTGCTCAAGCGCATCGACCAACTGAACAACGATCCGAAGATCCACGGCATCCTCGTTCAATTGCCGCTGCCGAAACACATCGACAGCCACAAGGTCATCGAGGCAATCGCGCCCGGGAAGGACGTGGACGGCTTTCACATCGCCAACGCGGGCGCGCTGATGACGGGCCAGCCGCTCTTTCGTCCGTGCACGCCGTATGGCGTGATGAAGATGTTCGAGGCGCACCGGATCGCGCTCACGGGCGCGAATGCGGTGGTGATCGGCCGCTCGAACATCGTCGGCAAGCCGATGGCGATGCTGCTGCTCGACGCGGGCGCGACCGTCACGATCTGCCACAGCAAAACGCGCGATCTGGCCGCGCACACGCGCGAGGCAGACATCGTCGTCGCGGCCGTGGGCAAGCGCAACATCCTCACCGCGGACATGGTGAAGCCCGGCGCGACGGTGATCGACGTCGGCATGAACCGCGACGACAACGGCAAGCTGTGCGGCGACGTCGACTTCGCGGGCGTGAAGGAAGTGGCCGGACATATCACGCCGGTACCGGGCGGCGTCGGCCCGATGACGATCACGATGCTGCTCGTCAACACGATCGAGGCAGCCGAGCGCGCCACCGTGAACGCGTAACGCGCTTTCACTTCCTGCCTCGCGCCGCGCCGTTCTCGCGCGGCTTGACGCAGCCAGGGACAAAAACAAGCGGCCTTTCAAAGGCCGTTTTTTTGCGCCCATTTCGTCCGCGGCGCGCCACGCGTTGCAGTAGCATCGCCACAGACATCCACAGACACCCGCAGCCAGCATTTCGCCGCCGCACCGCGACATCTGTTAATTTTGCAGGCACTGCCCGGTTGGAAAGTGCGCAACGCGCCCCAATAACCGATTTAACGGGGTTCGCGCGCGGCACCGCCGCACCTTCGCCGGACTCCTTCACCCCGAACCGCGACACGCGACAGACAGGACACAGGACGCATCATGGCTACTTCTTCCTCCGATAATCCGCTGCTCGACTTCACCGGCCTGCCGCGCTTCGGCGATATCCGTCCCGAACACGTGACGCCCGCGCTCGACGTGCTGCTCGCCGACGCGCGCGCCGCCGTCGACCGCGCCGCCCAGCCGGCGACGCCCGCGCAATGGAGCGACGTGGTCGAACCCGTCGAGCGCGCGAGCGAACCGCTCTCGCGCGCGTGGGGCGTAATCGGCCATCTGAACGCCGTCGCCGATACGCCGGAATTGCGCGCCGTCTACGGCGAGAACCTGCCGCGCGTCACCGAGTTCTGGGCGAGCGTCGGCCAGAATCTCGCGCTCTACGAGAAGTACAAGGCGATCACCACGCACAACGCGTTCGGGATGCTTTCGGGCGAGCGCAAAAAGATCCTCGACAACGCGCTGCGCGACTTCCGCCTGTCCGGCGCCGAGCTGCCCGAAGACCAGAAGCCGCGCTTCGCCGAACTGCAGGAGCGCCAGGCGGCGCTCTCGAAGGCGTTCTCCGATCACGTGCTCGACGCGACCAACGGCTACACGTTCTTCGCGACGAGCGAGGCCGAACTGACCGGCCTGCCCGAAGACGTGATCGCGGCCGCGCGCGAAGCCGCCGAACGCGACGACAAGGAAGGCTGGAAGTTCACGCTGCATTTCCCGTCGTATTTCCCGGTGCTGCAGTACTCGGAAAACCGCGCGATGCGCGAGACGATGTACCGCGCGTACGTCACGCGCGCATCGGAACTCGGCCCGGTTTATGGCGGCGGCAACGCCGACTGGGACAACACGGAGATCGTCGCTGAACAATTGAAGCTGCGTGCCGAAGAAGCGCGGATGCTCGGCTACAGCAACTTCGCCGAAGTCTCGCTCACGCCGAAGATGGCGGAGTCGCCGCAACAGGTGATGAGCTTTCTCGAAGACCTCGCGACGCGCGCGCGCCCGCATGCCGGAAAGGACTGGGAAGAGCTGCGCGAATTCGCCGCGAACGAACTGGGCCTCACGCAGATCGAGCCGTGGGACATGGCCTTCGCCGCCGAGCGTCTGCGCCAGAAGCGCTACTCGTTCTCCGAAAACGAGGTGAAGCAGTACTTCCCCGAGGACTTCGTGCTGCAAGGCCTCTTCAAGGTCACGGAGACGCTCTTCGGCGTGCGCATCCGCGACGACAGCGCCCCCGTGTGGCATCCGGACGTGCGCTTCTTCCGCGTGGAAAACGCCGACGGTACGCTCGTCGCCCAGTTCTATCTCGACCTTTACGCGCGCGAAGGCAAGCGCGGCGGCGCGTGGATGGACGATGCGCGCTCGCGTCGCAAGCTCGACGGCAACGGCGTGCAGACGCCGGTCGCGTACCTCACCTGCAACTTCTCGGCGCCGGTCGGCGGCAAGCCCGCCTGCTTCACGCACGACGAAGTCATCACGCTGTTCCATGAGTTTGGTCACGGCCTGCATCACATGCTCACGCGCGTGGACGAACTCGCGGTGTCGGGCATCAACGGTGTCGAGTGGGATGCCGTCGAACTACCCTCGCAGTTCATGGAGAACTTCTGCTGGGAGTGGGACGTGCTGTGCGAAATGACCTCGCACGTCGATACGGCGAAGCCGCTGCCGCGCGAACTGTTCGACAAGATGCTCGCGGCGAAGAACTTCCAGAGCGGGCTCGGCACGCTGCGGCAGATCGTGTTCTCGATGTTCGACATGGCGCTGCACGTCGACTTCGAAGCATCGGCTGACAAGAACGTGAACGACCTCGCGCGCGAAATCAACGCGCGCTATCACGTGATCCCGCAGGCCGCGTTCTCGCGCTGGCCGGACACGTTCAGCCACATCTTCGCGGGCGGTTACGCGGCGGGCTACTACAGCTACAAGTGGGCCGAAGTGCTTTCCGCCGATGCTTACGCGGCATTCGAAGAAGCGGCGCAGGCAGCGAAGTCGAGCGTGCTCGATACGGCCACCGGCACGCGCTATCGCAAGGAGATTCTGGAAGTGGGCGGCAGCCGCCCGGCGATGGAATCGTTCAAGGCGTTCCGCGGACGCGAGCCGAGCATCGATGCGCTGCTGCGTCATAACGGCATGGAAGAGCCGCCGGCGAACTGATTGCGCGTCGGATGCAGGCTGGAAACGAACCGCGCACGGCGATTGCCATGCGCGGTTTTTTTGCGCGTGTGCCGTGCGCTAGCGATGCAGCCTGAAATCGACGCTCGCGGGCCGCCCTTCCAGCGCGAGCGTCGCGCGCTGCGCTGGCTGACGGCTCACCACCCTGCCCCGGCTCACCACCGCGAGCCGCGTCGCGCGCAGGCGGATCGCCTCGATGGAATCGCGCGCGTCGAGCACGACACAGTTCGCAGCGCTTCCGGGAGCGATGCCGTAACCTTCGAGACCGAGAATCTTCGCGGGGTTCACCGTGACCGCGTCGAAGCACGCGCGTGACGCGGCCACGCCGGTCATCTGCGCGACGTGCAAGCCCATCTGCGCAACCTCCAGCATGTCGCCCGAGCCGAAGCTGTACCACGGGTCCATCACGCAATCGTGGCCGAATGCGACGTCGATACCCGCCGCCATCAGTTCGGGAACGCGCGTCATGCCCCGCCGCTTTGGATAGGTATCCGAACGACCTTGTAGCGTGATGTTGATGAGCGGATTCGCAATTGCCGCAACGCCTGCCTCGCGCATCAGCGGCAACAGCTTGCTCACGTAGTAGTTGTCCATCGAATGCATCGACGTCAGATGCGAGCCCGCGACGCGGCCAGCAAGACCGAGGCGATGCGTCTGCGCGGCGAGCGTCTCGATGTGACGCGAGAGCGGATCGTCGGACTCGTCGCAGTGCATGTCCACGCGCAACCCTTTTTCTGCGGCGAATTCGCAGAGCAATCGCACCGATTCGGCGCCGTCGGCCATCGTGCGCTCGAAGTGCGGAATCCCGCCGACCACGTCGACGCCCATCGCAATCGCGCGCTTGAGGTTATCGAATGCGCCGGCGCTACGAAGCAAACCGTCCTGCGGAAATGCGACCAATTGCAGATCGAGGTACGGCGCGACGCGGCGTTTCACTTCCAGCAGCGCCTCGACGGCGAGCAGCCGTTCATCGCAGACATCCACATGGCTGCGGATCGCGAGCAGCCCGCGCACGACTGCCCAGTCGCAGTACTGCAACGCGCGTTCGACGAGCGCCTCCTGCGTGAGATGCGGTTTCAGCTCGCCCCAGAGGGCAATGCCTTCGAGCAGCGTGCCCGACGCGTTCACGCGCGGCAGGCCGTACGAGAGCGTGGCATCCATGTGAAAGTGCGCGTCAACGAACGGCGGCGTGACGAGCGCACCCGCAGCGTCGATCTCCTCATGCGCGTGCGCCGCGAGTTGCGGATCGACGGCGGCGATGCGGCCCGCGTCGATGCCGATATCGACGGTGGGATGGCCTTCGGGATGCCCGTGCGCGAGCACGGCACGGCGGATGATCAGGTCCATGGGCGGCTCCTCCTCGTTGCGCCGATTCTATCGGCGCCAGAAAAGCCGTGCCAGCAAAGCGCGGATTACGCGCGGGGGTCCGCTTCCAGGTTGTCGTCCAGATCCTGGTCGAAGAGCGCGAACTGGCCGCGTAGCGCAGGGTTATCTTCCTCAAGCCGCACGCCGACACCGAGCAGACGCACCGCCTGTTTGCGTCGCGCGAGGCCCTTTTCGAGCATCGCCAGAAACGTCGGCAGATCGGTCGCATCGCCGACACACTCGACCGTCGTGCGCTGGAAATCCGCGAAACGGATCTTCACATAGAGCTTGCGCACTGCTTGCGCGCAACCCGCGCGTTCGATGCGCACATCGAGTTGCCCGGCGAGCGGCTTGAGCGCTTCGCTGCACGCTTCGAGCGTGAGCAGATCGTTCACGTAGGTCGTCTCGACGCTGACCGACTTGCGCTCCTGGTCCGCAACTACGGGTCGATCGTCCTGGCCGCGCGACAGTTCGTAGAGCCGCTTGCCGAACACGCCGAACTGGCGATGCAGATCGATCAGCGACCACGTACGCAACTGCGCACACGTCGAGAGCCCGAGCTTGTCGAGTTTCGCGGCCGTCACCTTGCCGACGCCGTGAATCTTGCGCACCGGCAGCGCCGCCACGAACGCATCGACCTCGTTCGGGCGCACGACGAAGAGGCCATCCGGCTTGTTCCAGTCGGAGGCGATCTTCGCGATGAACTTGTTCGGCGCGACGCCGGCCGAGACCGTCACGCCCACCGTCGCGCGCACGCGCTCGCGGATCTCCTGCGCGATCAGCGTGGCGCTGCCCTTGCAGCGCGTGGCGTGCGTGACGTCGAGATAGGCCTCGTCGAGCGACAGCGGCTCCACGTGCGGCGAGTAGTCGCGATAGACCGCCATGATCTGACGCGATGCGATGCGGTACTTCTCCATCGCCGAGGGCAGGATCAGCAGATCGGGACACTTGCGCATGGCGAGCGCCGACGACATCGCCGAATGAATGCCGAAACGCCGCGCCTCGTAGTTGCAGGTCGCGACGACGCCGCGCTGGTCGGGCCGCCCGCCGACAGCGAGCGGACGCCCGCGCAACGACGGGTCGTCGCGCATTTCGACCGACGCGTAGAAACAGTCGCAATCGCAATGAATGATCTTGCGAGTGACGCTGGTCGCGGGCGGCTGCGGCAAGGCGGGAGGTGGCGGGCTCAAGGTATCGATACTGTACAAAATCACAGTATTATTTTCAAGAGAACTGTCCACGTTCTGTCCCCGGGGCTGTACCGTTACGGCGACACCGCACCGTACCTGTACGTCGCGGGACGCACGCCTATACTCGTCCGGTCGATGCGAATTGCGGACTGAAGGACGATGATGAAGACGATAGGCGTGATTGGCGGCATGAGTTGGGAGTCGTCCGCCGAGTATTACCGGCTGCTGAACCGCTACGCAAAGGTGCGTCTTGGCGGGCACCACAACGCGAGCAGCCTGATGTTGACCGTCGACTTCGCGGACGTCGAGGCATTGCAGCGCGAGGGTGCATGGGACGCGCTCGGCGTACGGATGGCCGCGGCCGCCGCGCAGCTCGAACGCGGTGGCGCGCAAATCGTGATGCTTGCGACGAATACGATGCATCGTGTGGCGGCATCGATCGAATCTGCGATTTCGATTCCGTTCCTGCACATCGCCGACCCGACCGGCACGGCGCTCAAGACCGCCGGCGTGACGCGCGCGGGCCTGCTCGGCACACGCTACACGATGGAGCAGGACTTCTATGCGGGACGTTTGCGCGAACGGCACGGTATCGAAGCCGTGGTGCCCGATGAAAGCGATCGTGCGGACGTGCATCGCATCATCTACGACGAGCTTTGCCACGGCATCGTGAAAGCCGAATCGCGGCGCGTGTATCAGCGCGTGATCGAAGAGTTGAAGGCGCGCGGCGCGCAGGCGGTGATCCTCGGCTGCACGGAAATCACGCTCCTGATCGGCCCCAACGATTCGGTACTACCGGTGTTCGATACCACCACGTTGCATGCGCGCGCGGCAGTGGATTGGGCAATCGGCACGTAAATCACGCTTTTTTTGCGTGCGTCATGTGCATGGCGCAGCCTTCGAGAGCTTCACGAGCGCCTGCGCAACGCGCCCGACAACTTCGTCCCAATTGCCTGGCTCGGATTGACGGAACAGCCGCGCGGAGGGATACCACGGAGAATCGTCCCTGTCGCAAAGCCAACGCCAGCAAGCGTCATAGCGCGACAATATCCATACCGGCTTGTTCAACGCGCCCGCGACGTGAGCGACGGACGTATCGACGGTAATCACAAGATCGAGGCATTCGATGATGGCCGCGGTATCGGCGAAGTCCTGCACATCGCCCATCGGATCGAGCGGGCGCAGATCTGCGGGAACATCATTGATCTGCCGCTGTGTCGTCTCGCCCTTCTGCAGACTCACGAACGTCACGCCGGGAATCTTCAGGACCGGCAGGAACATTCGCATCGACATGGACCTGCGCTGATCGAAAGCATTTGACGCTGGCGTGTGCAGGCGAGGATCGCCCGCCCATACGAGACCCACTCTGAAGCCCTCAGCAGGCAGCCGCGCTTTCCATCTTTCTACGAGCGGTGCAAGCGGCTTCAAATACGGCACGCGAGCGGGAACGGATGCCATAGTCGTGCCGAAAATATGCGGCAAGCTCATCACGTAGCACCAGTAATCATGCGGTGCAATCGCTCCATTGCCATCGAGTGGATAGACTTCATCTACGCCATCAAGACTGGAGAGCAAGCGCTGGAGCGGCGGTGCACACGCTATCGTCAAGCGCTTGGCACCTCGCTCCCTGATGAGCGGGAGATAACGGCAAAATTGAAGCACATCGCCATGCCCCTGCTCCGGCCAGACAAGCAGCGACTTTCCAGCGAGCGACTCTCCTTTCCACTGCGGCCACGGGACGGCCGGGCGGTTCACATAGTGCGTGCCCAAAACCGCGTCGTGACGAGACTCATAAAGGTCCCACCCTTCCTCGAATTGGCCAACGCGAAGGAGCACCTGCGCCAGGTTCGCTTTTGCGGCCACGTATGCGGGACGCAGCGCCAACGCTTGCCGATAGGCACCGATCGCTTCGTGGACCCGGCCTTGTTGCATCAACGCGTTTCCCAGGTTGTTATGAGATTCCGGTAATTCGGCGTCGATCTCGAGCGCGCGCCGAAAAGCCGCTTCCGCTTCGCGATGCTTGTTGAGATCCAGAAGCAGCAGTCCGAGGTTGTTGTGCGGCTCCTTGAATTCAGGCTGAATCCTGATTGCGTTGCGATAAAGTGCCTCCGCCTCCGTGAGTCGTTTGCCGTTCCAGAGAACCAGGCCTAACGAATTTAGCGCTAGCGGATAGTTGGGTGCGATGTCGAGAACATGCCGGAACAACGCTTCCGCCTCATGAGCGCGCTTTTGACTTCTTAGCGCAATCCCTAGATTAGTCATGACTTGCGGCCATCGAGGTCTGATGACCAGTGCCTTTTTGAAGGCATGCTCCGCCGACACCATGTTATTCCGGTTGAAAAACCAGCAGCCGAGGTCTGCGAACGCCGAAGCCAAGGTATCGACTTCGTTGGCGTCTTTCTGCGCAATGTCACTGCAATCTCTTTCGCGCAGTTTTTTAAAGCAGCCTGCGGCAAGTGCGAGCGCCCCGCAATGTGAAGGTTCGGCCTGGAGAAGGCGACCGAGGAGCGATAAGGCTTCGGCGTAAGAACCCGATGCGTAAAGCGCCTGGCACGCATCGAACCGGTCGCCCGCGATTGCATCAACTGCCGAAATGGTCACGAATATTTCAAAATCAATTTGAGGTTCGACGACTAAACCGCCCCGCCGACGCGGGGCTGTTCCCCACTACTCGTGTTCGGGCAGAGTCGCCCACTTCAGCTCTTATAGGAAACCGTCAATATCGCTCCATCCACCTTCGTGTCGGATGTCACAAGGGTCGTGAAATAATCCCCGGCAGGAGGATTATTCGCAGTACAAGTGACTGTCGATGGACCGCGGCCGACAATCTGGCAATTCGGATTGATATAAGCGGGAGAATTCTTGAGATACATTGTCACGGCCTGGGAGCCGAGCGGAATCGTCAATGTCGACGTCACCGAGGTTACGCCCGCGGGAAGCGTGGTTTTGTAGTAGGTGGCGTTATAAGCCGGCTTTGAAATCGTGGCCGGGACATTCGCATCGAGGTTTATAGTCGGAGGCGGCAGGACCTGGAACGGGCGCGAGTAGGTACTTGTGTTGCCGTTGGCATCCTGGATGGTCAGTCTGAATACGTAAGTTCCGGCGAATTCAAAGTTCACGTACGGATTAACGGAAAAGGTCCTGACGAAATCGTTATCCCCGTTGTTCCCGAAGTTCCATGCCCAGGACTTGATGGGCACACCGCCTCTGGATGTCGAAAGATCAGTGCAAGTAACCTGCATCAGCCCGGCCGTTTCCGTGCAGCTGAAATCTGGAGCGGTCGGAATCACGCCGGCTTTTGCCGCCGCGACCGTCTTTGCCGCATCGAGAATACCGGGTCCGACAAGGCGATCGGGCGGCGTAGTAAAGGGCTGCACGTTCTGCTGCAGGAGTGTGCGGAACTCCGCAACGGACAGCGGTTTCGGCAACACTGATTGCGCGAGTGCAATCACACCGCCAACCATCGGCGTGGCCATGGACGTGCCCGACATGTAGTGATAGCTCTCCGCACCGGGCGTACTCGGACCGTCGTTGTACGTTGACCAGATATCAGCGGCGGGCGCCGCAATATCAACGCCGGTTCCGAAATTCGAATAGGGCCAGCTTGTGCCAACCGTGGTACCTCCCACCGCGATTACGTTGCGGCAATTGGCTGGCTGCCACCGGGATACGTCTTGACTGTCGTTACCCGCCGCAGCGACGACTATGGCGCCTTTACTCGTCGCGTAATCAATCACGCTTTGCATTGTCTTCGAGCACGGATTGCTCTGAGCCAAACTCAGGTTGATGACCGTCGCGGGATTGGGATTAACCGGTGCGTCGGGCAACGCTCCGCCCGCGGCCCACGTGATGCTGTCTGCTACATCCGACATTGCGCCGCCGCCACACGCGGACAATGCCTTTACCGGCAATATCTTCGCTTCCGGAGCAACGCCCGCAACTCCATTGCCATTGTTTGTGAGGGCCGCGGCAATCCCTGAAACGTGCGTTCCGTGCCACGGACTGTCGCATTGTCCGTTAGGGTAGCCGGTGTCGTAACCACCCGCGGTTCGCGCGATGCCGACGAATTCATAACCAGGCAGCAAATTCGCGTTCAGATCGCTATGGCTCGTGACGCCGGTGTCAACGATGCCGATAACCGCGCCCCTGCCCTTCGCGATGTCCCACGCGCCCTCTGCCCGAATGCCCGCAGATTTGTTTTCGGGCAGCAGGTTGGATTTCAGGAACCACTGCTTCGAATATTCCGGATCGTTCGGAACCATTTGCGCGTTCATCTCGACGTCGGGCTCGACATACTCGACGTTCGGGTCCGATGCGATTGCACGCATGAATGCTTTCGCGTCGTTCGCGTTGAGCTTGCGATCGGTTGCGACCACATCGGAGCCGATACCCATCCGGCGCCGATGATGCGCTTTGGCGGGAAACGCTGCGCTCAGCTTCGTAAGTTTTGACTCGACCGCGGAAGCATCCTTGCCTTCGGGGCTGGCCGCCTTGTACTTGACGATGAAGCGGTCAGTCTGCGAATCGTCCGTCACGGAGATCGAGTTCATTTTCATGGCGATTTCCGGCGAGACGTTTTCCGACGTAGCCGCGCTCGCAGCCGCCGCCACTTCGGCGGCTGCGACTTCCGATGTAGCGCCGGTGGAATCCGCGCTGGAGGATTCACTGCCATTGCTGCCGCTTCCGCACGCCGCAACGGTTAGCGTCAGCATGACAAACATGATGCCAACCAGTAATGCGGGCACTCTTGTTGATCTCACATCGACCCCCTTCCCGTTGTTTGAAACTGCCTGATATTGTTCAGTACGTCGAATTACGTGTAAGAATCCGTGGATTGCCGGCGAATTCGATGTTCCCGGTGAGTGCTTGCGCGCATTCCGTTGAATCAACAAATTCGGCGATATTTATCTTGTTCAGGCTAGATTCCCATTCTGCTGGGGTAATTCGATATCGGACTATTCCGAATTCCGGATGGGTCAGTGCGCCCTTCTTCCGGGACGCTTTGCGGCGACGCGTCGCCGGGGACCATGGTGTTCACAGAGCGGGCACAAGGAACAGTGGCGGCGCAGGCCGCATGGGCCGGCGACCGATGAGGCCCTGGAAGTGCTCGTGATCGCGGGACGTAATGGCGTGATTCACGGCCCACAAATTTCATACATATTCAGGATTGCAGACGATAACTCCGGCGCGAATACAACAGGCCGCTATATCGGTAACGTGTCGCTCGGCCTGTATAACCTGCTCGGCCTGAATGACGTGCTTTCGGCAGGCTATAACCAGGATTTTCAGTTCGGCAATCACGACCTCGGCACGCATGGGTGGAATGCCTCGTATGCAGTGCCCTGGGGTTACTGGACCGGCACGTTGTACGGCTACACGAACACGTATTACCAGCAGATTTCCGAGGTCAAGCAGACCTTCGTTTCAAGCGGCAACGCGCAGACGGCGGGCTTAAAACTTGAGCGGGTGATCTACCGTAGCCAGAGCGATGTCTCGGGCGTCGAGTTTCAGCTTGTCAAGCGATCGGGCGCGAGCTTTATTGAGGATACCGAAATCATGCAGCACCGGGACAACACGTTCATCGAAGCGGGGCTGACCAACCGCCATTGCTTCGACGCAGCGCAGTTCGACAGCACGCTCGCTTACCGGCAGGGTATCGGCTGGCTCGGTGCAATGCCTGATGTTGCCGGCGGGCCGACCTACCGCTTCCACGTGGCGACGCTCGACGCCAACCTGCCGGTACCGTTCAAGGTAGCCGGTCAGACGCTGCGTTATGTCGGCACGCTGCACGGGCAGTTCACCGAACTGCGGCGCCGTAGTGGTCCGGCCTTGGAAGGGGCAGGTGCACGGAGCCCGTTGCAGGCCCGGAAAACAAAAAACCCGCCGAAGCGGGTTTGATGACTGGGCAGCGATTTCGCTGAATTTGGGCGGCGATTACTCACCTATTACCCAAAAACGCGAACCACCCAAAACGACAGATACTACGCAAAGCCTTACTGGACTTTGGTTGCGGGGGTAGGATTTGAACCTACGACCTTCGGGTTATGAGCCCGACGAGCTGCCAGACTGCTCCACCCCGCGTCCGTCAGAGAAAGCAATTATAGGCTGCCGTAGCCCTTACGTCAAACATTTCTCTCGATACCTGAAAAGTACCGCAAACGAGTGACCGATCAAACGTCGCCCCGCTTCGCAATCCGGGCTGGTGTTAATCAGTTCTGCAAACCGGACCGCGCCCCCGCTTTCCATCGGCTCCGAGCAGCGGCACCACGTCCTCGGCCCATTCGAGCCACATCTCCTGCGTGCGTATCCCCGCCTTCAGGATCGCGTACTGTAGTTGCTGGCCGCGCGTGAGCGACAGCGCGCTGAAGTCACGCTGCTCGATTTCGCGGTACAGGGCAAGCCGGGCGCGGTTCTCGTCGATCAGGTGCAGAAGTTCGTCGCCGAGACCGAGCGGCCCGACTACCGCGTCGGCGCGCAACTTCAGCAGGAACGCGTTGCGGTCATCGCGTCCGAGCGGCGTCTCGCGCGCCCAGCGCATCACTTCCTCGCGGCCCACCGGCAGCACGCTATAGACCTTCTTGCGCGGCGCGGCAGCAACCTCTTCTTCGACAGCCGCCACCCACCCCGCCTCCACCATGCGGCCGAGTTCGCGGTAGATCTGCTGATGCGTGGCGTGCCAAAAGTAGCCGATTGCGCGGTCGAAGCGCCGCGCGAGGTCGTAGCCGCTGGAGGGCTTCTCCAGCAAGGCGATCAGGATGGCGTGAGGAGTCGACATGCGGCGATTCTAAACCACGGTCCCCGCTGCCCCGGCCCCGGATTCGCCAGATTAGTACTATGCAACCAGTTGCATAGTACTTGCCGGTTTGCTATGTTTTATCCCACCGCGCCGCCGCGCTGTCGCGCCGGCGCCCTGAAAACGCAACGAAGAACACGACGGCGCCCGAACTGGCGCGCCGTCCCATACAGGAGAGATGGATGTCCCTGCCCGCCGTACTGTGCCGCGGCCTGTCGATTCCGGTCGTCGGCTCGCCGCTCTTCATCATTTCGAATCCCGATCTCGTCATCGCGCAGTGCAAGGCGGGCGTAGTCGGCTCGTTCCCCGCGCTCAACGCGCGGCCCGAGCACGCGCTCGGCGAGTGGCTCGACCGCATCACGACCGAACTCGCCGACCACAACGCGAAGCATCCCGGCCATCCCGCCGCGCCGTTCGCCGTGAACCAGATCGTCCACAAGTCGAATGACCGTCTCGAGCACGATCTGGGCGTCTGCGCGCAGTACAAGGTGCCGATCGTCATCACGTCGCTCGGCGCTCGCGAGGAAGTCAATCACGCCGTGCATGCCTGGGGCGGCATCGTGCTGCACGACGTCATCAACAACACGTTCGCGAAGAAGGCCATCGAAAAAGGCGCGGACGGTCTGATCGCCGTCGCCGCGGGCGCGGGCGGCCACGCGGGCACGCTCTCGCCGTTCGCGCTGATTCACGAGATCCGCGAATGGTTCGATGGTCCGCTGCTGCTGTCGGGCGCGATCGGAAACGGCAATGCGATTCTCGCCGCGCAGGCGGCGGGCGCCGATCTCGCGTACGTCGGTTCGGCGTTCATCGCGACGAACGAGGCGAATGCAGTCGACGCATACAAGCACATGATCGTCGAGGGCAATGCGGGCGACATCGTTTACTCGAATCTCTTTACCGGTGTGCACGGCAACTATCTGCGCCAGAGTATCGTGGCGAGCGGTCTCGACCCGGACGCGCTGGCCGTATCCGATCCGTCGACGATGAACTTCGGCTCGCAGCGCGTGAAGGCGTGGAAGGACATCTGGGGTTCGGGTCAGGGCATCGGCGCGGTGAAAGGCGTCGTGCCGGCGGCCGAGCTGATCGCACGTCTCGAGCGCGAGTACGACGCTGCACGCGCGCGTCTTGGTGTTGCGACCAGAACGGCCGTGGCATAGGCAGCGCACAGCACGTCACAGCACGCAATACACACCCTCGCATACGCGAAGCCGGTACGTACGCCCTGCGCGCCGGCTTCGCGTTCATCACCTGTTTGATCCTCGCTGCTGCATCAGCATCGCGAAGACGCCCGAACGCACTGACCCGCCGATTCACGACAACGCTCCCGCCTGCTATCCGAAGCGGGTCATAATGACGCGTCGTGCGCGCCCGCCGTCGCGGCGCGTGTCCTGTTTCATCGCAGTCAGCCGATCGGGCCTCACATGAAAATCGCCACCTGGAACGTCAATTCGCTGAAGGTCCGCCTGCAGCACGTCATCGACTGGCTCAACGAAAGCCAGACCGACGTGCTGTGCCTTCAGGAGCTGAAGCTCCCCAACGAAAAATTCCCGGGCGCCGAACTCGAAGCCGCAGGCTACCGCAGCTGGTTCGCCGGTCAGAAGACGTACAACGGCGTGGGCATTCTCGTGCGCGACGGCCTCTTCGTCGACGAAGCGACGGTCGTGCGCAACATCCCCGGTTTCGAAGATCCGCAGCAGCGCGTGATCGCCACGACGATCGGCGACGTGCGCGTCGTGAGCGCGTACTTTCCCAACGGCCAGGCGCCGGGCACCGAGAAGTTCGCCTACAAGCTCGACTGGCTGAACGCGATGCACGACTGGCTCGCGCAGGAGATGCAGCGCTATCCGAAGCTCGCGCTGCTCGGCGACTACAACATCGCGCCCGAAGATCGCGACGTCCACGATCCGTTGGCCTGGGAAGGGCAGAACCTCGTCTCGCCGGAAGAGCGCGCGCAGTTCGCGCGGCTGATCGAACTGGGCTTCGTCGATGCGTTCCGCCAGTTCGAGCAGCCCGAAAAGACCTTCACGTGGTGGGACTACCGCATGTTCGCGTTCCGCCGCAACGCGGGTCTGCGGATCGACCACATCCTGCTCTCGCCCGTGCTAGCGCCGCTGTGCAAATCGGTCGAAGTCGACAAGACGCCGCGCAAGTGGGAGCAACCGTCGGACCACACGCCGGTCGTCGCGCAGCTCGACATCGCGGGCTGAGCGACAACCCTGCGCCTCACCACGCTCCGGCGAGCGTGGTCCACAGGAAGCGGAACACGAGCGCGTCGTACTCGGCGCGCTCCAGCGCATCGCTGCCGGGTCCGTGGCCGCCTTCCGTGTTCTCCAGATACCAGACGTTCGCGTGCCCCTCTTCCTGCATGCGCGCGACCATCTTGCGCGCGTGGCCGGGATGCACGCGGTCGTCGCTGGTCGAGGTCGTGAAGAGCGACGGCGGATACGCCACGCCCGCCTTCACGCGCTGATACGGCGAATACGCGGCCAGCGCGCGCGCTTCGACGTCGTCCTCGGGGTCGCCGTATTCGTCGAGCCACGACGCGCCCGCGTGCAGCAGCGGATAGCGCTGCATGTCGAGGAGCGGCACTTCGCACACGACCGCGCCGAACAGTTCGGGCCGCTGCACCATGCACGCGGCGACGAGCAGCCCGCCGTTGCTGCCGCCCTTGATGCCGAGTTGCGCCGCGCTCGTGAAGCCATCCGCGACGAGTTGCTCCGCGACGGCGATGAAATCGTCGAACGAGCGCTGCCGATGCTCGCGCTGCGCCGCGACGTGCCAGGCGGTGCCGTACTCGCCGCCGCCGCGAATATGTGCGACCACGACGATCCCGCCCTGCTCCAGCCAGCCGATCCCCGAACTCACGAGATACTGCGGCGTGAGCGCGATCGCAAAGCCGCCGTAACCGGTCATCAGGCACGGCGCGCGCCTGCGCTCGCCGTCCTCGATCACGTCGCGCGGACCGATCACCGTGAACGGCACGCGCGTGCCGTCGGCCGACCGCGCGTGCGAGCGGATCACGGCGAGCGGCGCGGCGTCGAACTGCGTGGGCCAGCGGTCGATCAGCTCCCAGTCCTGCAGATCGGGTCTCGCGATATCGGCGAGCCAGTATTCGGGCGGCAGAAGATAATCGTCGACGTCGACGAACACTTCGTCGTCCAGCGTGTCTTCGACCGGCGACACGTCCACCTGCGAGGTCGCGCGCGCCGGAAACGTGCGCGAGCGCCACGACTGAACGCCATCGCCGGACGGCGGCTGCCACAGCATCGTGCGGCTTTGCACATCGTCGAGCCACGAGACCACGAGATAGTTCTTCGTATTGGTCCAGTCGCACGCGGATGTGACGGGCGTCGGCGTGAAGAGCGCCGTCATGGTGCGGTCGCCGGCGAGGAACGCCTCCTCGCGGATCACGAGCAGCGCACCGCCCGGATGCGTGACGCCGGCACAGGTCCAGTCGAGACGCGGTTCGAGCAGCAGCCAGCCATGCCACGCGCCGACCGCCACATGCGCCGGCAGATCGTACTGCTGCCATTGCGCCTTGTCGTCGAGCCAGTAGTTGAAGGCGTCGAAGAAGTCGACGCTGCGCACCACGTCGTGACGCCGCTCGACGGGATCGTAGTCGGCTTCGACGCTGATATCGCCGAACTCGCCGCGGAACACGACCGGCGCGTCGGCGAGCCGCGTGCCGCGCGTCCAGCGCCGCACTTCGCGCGGATAGCCCGAGCGCGTGAGCGTCCGGCGTCCGTTGTCCCAGCCGACGTAGACGGTATCGCGATCGATCCACGAGATCGTGTGCTTGCCCTCCTTCGCGATCGCGAAGCCGTCGCCGACGAACACGCGCCGCTCGATATCGAACTCGCGCACGGTCACTGCATCGGCGCCGCCGTCCGAGAGCTGGATCAGCGCGCGGTCGCCATCCGGATAGAGGATGTCGATGCCCGCGCAGACCCACGGCACGTCCTCGGCGTGGCCGAGCGCATCGAAGTCGATCAGCGTCTGCCACTGCGGCTTGCCCGCGCGCCAGTCGGCCCACAGCGCGCGGCGCCACAAGCCCTTGGGATTGTCTTCGTCTTCCCAGAGATCGTAGGCCCACTGTTGCCAGCGGCTCGGGATCACGGGACGCTCGCGTGGAAGATAGGCGGCGCAAAGGCGCTTCTGCAGCGCGTCGAAGCGCGCGCCGCCTTGCCACGCGGCACGCGTGCGCGCGTTCTGCTGCTCGACCCAGGCGCTTGCGTCGGCGTCGTCGAGCGATTCGAGCGAAAGAAAGGGATCGGCCTCTGCGGGCCAGACGGAATTCACGGGCATGATCGATGACTGACAGGAAAACAGCGTCGATTATGCCCTGAGCGCGCCGACGCGCATCCGTCCGGCGGTCGTGCGATCGGGCCGGACCGATGCGGCATCGTCTTTCGAGTCACTCCAGGTTGAGTTCCTGGATCTTGCGCGTGATGGTGTTGCGGCCGATGCCGAGGCGCTCGGCCGCTTCGACCTTGCGTCCGCGCGTGAAGTCGAGCGCCTCGCGGATCACGGCGGCTTCGAAGCGACGCGACAGTTCGTCCATGACGTCCGCGCTGTTCTCGCGCAGCAGCCGGGCGACTTCGGTCCGCAGACCGGCCTCCCACACGGCCAGCGCCGCAGCAGTGCGAGGTACCGCGCCAGCTGCGGCATTCGCACCCGGCACGCCCAGCCCGCTCGCATTCGCGACCGCGCCAATCGCCGATACGCCGCCCGCCGCCGTCGAAACCACGGCCTCGCCATTCACAACGACCGCGCCCGCTTCACCCGTCACGCCATGCGCGGGCACGAGGTCCGGCGGCAGATCCTTGATTTCGATGGTCTGCGCGGGCGCCATCACGGTCAGCCAGTTCGCGAGATTTTCGAGCTGACGCACATTGCCGGGGAACGGCAACAACGACATATACGCGAGCGCTTCGTCGGACACGCGCTTGGGCTCGACGCCGAGTTCGCGCGCGCTCTTCTGCAGGAAGTGGCGCGTGAGCAGCGGGACGTCTTCGCTGCGCTCGCGCAGTGCGGGCAGGCGCAGACGAATCACGTTGAGGCGATGATACAAGTCCTCGCGGAACAACCCCTGGCGCACGCGCGTTTCGAGGTTCTGGTGCGTCGCGGCGATCACGCGCACGTTCGATCGCAGCGGATTGTGTCCGCCCACGCGATAGAACTGCCCGTCCGAGAGCACGCGCAACAGACGCGTCTGGAGATCGAACGGCATGTCGCCGATTTCGTCGAGGAACAGCGTGCCCTTCTCGGCCTGTTCGAAGCGGCCCTGGCGCATCGCCTGTGCGCCCGTGAACGCGCCGCGCTCATGGCCGAACAGTTCGGATTCCAGAAGATCATTCGGGATGGCCGCGGTGTTGAGCGCGATGAACGGACCGTTCGCGCGTGGGCTATGCCGGTGCAGCGCGCGCGCCACCAGCTCCTTTCCGGTGCCCGACTCGCCCGTGATGAGCACGGTCGCGGCCGAATGCGAAAGCCGCCCGATGGCGCGGAACATGTCCTGCATGGCCGGCGCCTGGCCAAGCATCTCGGGCGCTTCGGCAGGACGATCGTCCTGCGGATGCTCGCCGCGCACGCTTTCGTCCACGGCGCGGCGGATCAGCTCGACCGCCTTGTCGATGTCGAAGGGCTTGGCGAGGTACTCGAACGCGCCGCCCTGAAACGCGGCCACCGCGCTATCGAGGTCGGAGAACGCGGTCATGATGATGACGGGCAGCCCCGGCACGCGCTCGCGCACGGTCTGCAGCAATTCGAGCCCCGAGCCACCCGGCATCCGGATATCGGACACGAGGACCTGCGGACTGTCGTGGTCGAGCGCACTCACGGCCTCCCGCACGGACGAGAAGCTGCGGGTCGCGAAATTCTCGCGGGCGAGTGCCTTTTCCAGCACCCAGCGAATCGATTGGTCGTCGTCTACTATCCAGATCGGCTTCATAAGATCGGTCAGAAGTCCTGTTGACGTGCGGTATCAGTAGTCGAGCGGCAGCAGAATCTGAAACTCCGTGTGGCCCGGACGGCTCTCCACTTCGATCATCCCGTCGTGCTGCTGCACGAAGTTCTGTGCGAGTGTGAGACCGAGGCCGGTGCCATCCTCGCGCCCCGACACGAGCGGATAGAAGATGCGGTCACGGATGTCTTCGGGAATGCCAGGCCCGTTGTCGGTAATATGCAAGTCCAGTGCCAGCTTGCACAGGCGTTTTGAAATCGTGATCTTGCGCGCGATGCGCGTGCGGATCTCGATGCGCGCATCGCCCTGCGAAATACGGTCGCGCAGCGCCTGCGCCGCGTTGCGCATGATGTTGAGCAGCGCCTGGATCAGTTGTTCCTTGTCGCCGCGCAGATCGGGCACGCTCACGTCGTAATCGCGCTCGATCGTGAGGCCGCGCGGAAACTCCGCGAGAATCAGCGCGCGCACGCGTTCGCACACCTCGTGGATGTTCACGTCGCCGACGATATGCGGATGCCGGTGCGGTTCGAGCAGCCGGTCGACGAGCGTCTGCAGCCGGTCCGACTCCTTGATGATGACCTGCGTGTACTCGCGCAGATCGTCGCGATCGAGCGCGCCCAGTTCGAATTCGAGCAACTGCGCCGCGCCGCGAATCCCGCCCAGCGGATTCTTGATCTCGTGCGCAAGGTTGCGGATCAGATGCTTGTTGACGGTCGTGAGGTCGTGGATGCGCTCCTCGCGATCGCTCTTGATGTGCCGCTCGTTTTCGAACAGTTCGAGCAGCACGTAGTCGGGGGCGCTTTCGAGGAAGCCGACGATCGCGTGCACGTGCAGCGTCTCGCGGCCGGGGCGCTCCAGCATCGCGTCGAGATGCGTCGCATGAAAGCGCTGCTCGGCGATCGAGGCGATCGTCGAGATCAGCTCGTCGGCGTTCGAGAACAGATCGGGCCACACCATCTGCGCGAGCTGGCGGCGTGAGAGGTCGAGCATCGCCTCGGCCGACGGGTTCGCGAACGCGACGCGCAGCGTGCGCTTCTCGAGCACGAGCACGACCGTCGGCAACGCCTCGAAGCCGGCCAGAAGGCCGGAGCCGACGAGTGGCGCGTCGTCCGAAAGCGGTTGCGCGTGGCCCTTCCTGGCCTTGATCAGATTCTTGAGCACCATGTGCCTGGCCGGGCGCCGTTACGCGCTCCGGCAATGTCGATGTCGTTCAGATACGGTGCGCGAGCGTGCGAGGCGCGAACGCAAAGCACGGACGCGACGAACGGCGCAACGAAAAAGGGACGGCGCCGCCGTCCCTTCGTGACCGATCGCAACCGATCGCCACCATCGTGCGCGTCGAACGGGCGCTTCGCCGCATGCGTCGCGAGCGAAGCGCCATCGTCGATTACAGCGCGAGTTACAGCGAGTAGTACAGCTCGAACTCGACCGGGTGCGTGGTCATACGCACGCGTTGCAGCTCCGCTTCCTTCAGCTCGAGGTAGGCGTCGATCATGCCGTCGGTGAACACGCCACCGCGCGTCAGGAACTCGCGATCCTTGTCGAGCGCTTCCAGCGCCTGGTCGAGGCCCGCGCAGACGGTCGGGATCTTTGCATCCTCTTCCGGCGGCAGGTCGTACAGGTTCTTGTCGGCGGCTTCGCCCGGGTGGATCTTGTTCTGCACGCCGTCGAGGCCCGCCATCATCAGCGCCGCGAAGCACAGGTACGGGTTGGCCATCGGGTCCGGGAAGCGCGTTTCGATACGGCGGCCCTTCGGGTTGCTGACGTGCGGAATGCGGATCGACGCCGAGCGGTTGCGTGCCGAGTAGGCCAGCTTGACCGGAGCTTCGAAGTGCGGCACGAGACGCTTGTACGAGTTCGTCGTCGGGTTCGTGATCGCGTTCAGGGCACGGGCGTGCTTGATGATGCCGCCGATGTAGAACAGCGCGAATTCCGACAGGCCGGCGTAGCCGTTACCCGCGAACAGGTTCTGGCCGTCCTTCCAGATCGACTGGTGAACGTGCATGCCCGAACCGTTGTCGCCGACGACCGGCTTCGGCATGAACGTCGCCGTCTTGCCGTACGTGTGCGCGACATTCTGGATGATGTACTTCATCTGCTGCGTCCAGTCCGCGCGCTGCACCAGCGTCGAGAACTTCGTGCCGATTTCGTTCTGGCCCTGGCCCGCCACTTCGTGGTGGTGCACTTCGACCGGAATGCCGATCTGTTCGAGCAGCAGACACATTTCCGAGCGGATGTCCTGGAACTGGTCGACCGGCGCGACCGGGAAGTAGCCGCCCTTCACGCCCGGACGGTGACCCGGGTTGCCGCCTTCCATTTCCTTGCCCGACGACCAGGGCGCTTCATCCGAGCCGATCTTCACGAAGCAGCCCGACATGTCCACGTTCCACTGGACCGAGTCGAAAATGAAGAATTCGGGTTCCGGACCGAAGTAGGCCGTGTCGCCGAGGCCGGTGCTCTTCAGGTACGCTTCGGCGCGCTTCGCGAGCGAGCGCGGGTCGCGCTCGTAGCCCTTGCCGTCGGCCGGCTCGACCACGTCGCAGGTCATCACGAGCGTCGATTCTTCGTAGAACGGGTCGATGTAGGCGCTGCTCGCATCCGGCACGAGCAGCATGTCCGACGCCTCGATGCCCTTCCAGCCGGCAATCGACGAACCGTCAAACGCATGGCCGCTCTCGAACTTGTCTTCATCGAATGCCGAGACCGGCACCGAAACGTGCTGCTCCTTGCCACGCGTATCGGTAAAGCGGAAGTCGACAAACTTGACGTCTTCGTCCTTGACGAGTTGCATGACGTCGGCCACGGATTTACTCATAACCTATTCTCCTGATTAACGATTTCGGCGAACGTTGCCGCCTTCCCAATTCTGCTGATCCGGCCTGGCCGGTGCCGCATTGTGCAGCATTTGTCGCGTTTGCAGGCCGGTTGCGGCCGATGGCGGCAGATAGAGCAGCTTCTGTGCCAGGCATGCGCCGCGATGAAGCAAATCCCTTTACCGGCGCGCACATGGAACGAAAAAATTCACGCGGCGGAATGTGGCGGATCCGGCGCGCCCGTCCACTGAATGCACCGTTTCCGTGCAATCCCGGTATTGGCGCGCGAAACTCAATCCATTATGGTGCAAAACATCTTTTTTGCACCATCGCGATGCACGCACACGCTTCATTAACGCCTGCCCGCCCGCTGGCGCCGCCCTTTCCCGCTCCGCCGGAACCGGCTCCCCCGCCCAGATAACGCGCGCTAGAATGACTTTTTAACCCACGCGAAACAGGAGACCTGTTGTCATGAGTACGCTCGAACAGTTGTACGCCCAGGCCGACAAGCGCCGCGTCGAGAACCAGTTGCCCTACGCGGGCGCGGTATCGCCCGCTGAAGGCTTCGAGCTTCTGCAGCTCGACCCGCGCGCGCGTCTCGTCGATGTCCGCACGCGCGCGGAACTCGACTGGGTGGGCCGCCCCGTCGTCGGCGACGGCCAGTACGCTCATGTCGAATGGACCCGCTACCCAGGCGGCGTGCCCAACACCGAATTCCTCGCGCAATTGCGCGCCGCCGTCGAACCCGATGCCCCCGTGCTGTTCCTGTGCCGCAGCGCGGCGCGCTCGAAACTGGCCGCCGTCGAAGCCGCGAAAGTGGGCTTCACCCAGGCCTACGATCTGCTCGAAGGTTTCGAAGGCGACAAGGACGGCAACGGCCATCGCAAGATGGTGTCGGGCTGGTGCTTCCGCGGCCTGCCGTGGATCGGCGCCTGAACGCGGCATCGCCCGCGCGCTGCTTGCCGGGCCACTCTGAGCGACGGATGTGACAGCCCGATGAGGGCGCCGGGCCTCGGGGCATACGGTGCTTCCGCTGCTTTGTCACGAAGCAAACGGCCGAACCGGCGCGGCGCGAGCCGCGCCACCAACACATTCCAGATCACGCGTTTTCGCGCGGCTCCACGATATCGCCGCCGAGCAGATGCACGCCCTCGCGCAGCTTCACGAAGGCCGCCGCCACCGCCTCGGGCTCGCCCTTCACGCCCAGATCGATGTGCCGCCGCGCGTAGATCCCGCCGCGCTCCGCATCGCCGACGCTCGGCAGACTGAACACGCGCACGCCCGGGAAATCGTGCTCGATGCGCTCCATCAGCGGCGTGAGCGTCGACTCGGGCAACTCGAACACGAGTAGCGACCTCTCCGCGTGCGGCGTCTGGTGATGCAGATGCGCGTATTTCGTATCGAGCACCCATTCGATCATCGGCCACGCCATCACAGGAAACCCCGGCACGAAGTGGTGATCGCGAATCGAAAAACCGGGGATCTTGTTGTAGCCGTTCGGGATGATCTCCGAGCCCACCGGGAACGTGCCCATCTGGAAACGATGCTGGTTCTCGGGCGAGCTGAAATTCACGGGGTCGCTGCCCGTGTGCATGTCGCGGATGCGCTCACGAATCGCGACCCCGGCATCCGGATGCAGCGCGAGCCCCACGCCGAGCGCCGCCGCCGCGCACTGGCGCGTGTGGTCGTCCGGCGTCGCGCCGATGCCGCCCGTCGAAAACACGACGTCGCCCGACGCGAAGCTGCGGCGCAGCGTGTCGGTGATCCGCTGCGGATCGTCGCCGACGTATTCGGCCCATTCGAGCGCGAGACCGCGCGCGCCGAGCAATTCGATGATCTTCGGCAGATGCTTGTCCTGGCGGCGGCCCGAGAGAATCTCATCGCCGATGATGATGACGCCGAATGCCATGTGTGACCTCGTTGCAGTGGCTGGATGTGAAGGATCAGGGCGTGGCCGGCGCGCTGCGCGGCCCCTCGGCGCGCATGCGGGCCAGCGCGCGCAGACAGTAGTTGCCGAACCAGAGCGCCGTGAACACGAGAATGAACGTATAGACCCAGATGGTCAGCGCGGCGACCACGGGAAAGAGCACCACGAGCCACGCCGACGACACCCAGATCGCCGTGGGCAGCGAGCCGAGCAGCCCGCTCACGACGCCGATCGTCAAGAGCGGCAGCCGGTAGCGGCGCACGAGCGCGCGGCGCTCGTCGGCGCTTGCGTGCAGCGCGAGCGCGTCGTAGGTCATCACGCGATACGTGAGCCAGCCCCACAGGAGCGGCGGAATCAGCGCGAAGAACGGCGGCACGAGCCACAGCGGCAGCGTGACGATCATGAGGACGATGCACACGAGCGTCGTCCACAGCGAATACGCGAGGCTGCCGTACCAGCTTCCGCCGCGCCGCATTTCGAGCGTCGTGTACTGCCGGGCCGCCAGATAGCGGATCACGCGCGGCATCGCGAGCGCGACGATCAGCAGCAGCACGGTCACGACGATCAGCGGAATCGCGACGGCGATCACGACGAGCGGCGCGATCACCGCGCGCATCGAGCCGAAGCCGAGCCAGTCGAACAGGTGATAGAGCGTCGACGTGAACGACCAGCTTTCGAGCCAGATGCGGGCAGCGTCGATCAGCGGCTGCCAGAAGACGTAAAGCAGGCCGCCCCACACGATCGCCGCCACGGCGAACGGGATGAACGTGAGGAACAGCATGGTGGGATGGAACGCGCTGGCGAGCGCGCGTCCGAACGAGCGCAGCAGATCATTCATGCGGGCTGGGGGCGGCGACAGGACGGGTGGAGAGCACGGAATCCGCGGGCGTGTGACGCTTGGTGACTATAGCCGCAAGCATAAACCAGCGCGCGCACGGCGGGTAAAGCGGCGCCGGGTCGTGGGAGGTGCGGTGAGAACCGGCGGCGCGGCTGTGGCACGGCAGCGGTGCCGGTAAAAAAAGCCGGCGCGCGGCTCAGACGGCGGTTACGTCGTCGCGCGTCTCGACTTCAACCGTGCGCGGGCGTGCGGCGAGCCGCCCGGCGATCCGCGCGAACGCAAGCCATTGCTGCGCCCAGTAGCCTTCGCCGTAGTTCACGCCTTCGAGCTGGTCGCGAATGCCGGTAGGTTCGATGGCGGGATTGAACGATGCGCTGCCGAACATCATGTCCCACCACGGAAACAGGACGCCGAAGTTGCAGCCGTAGTTCGTCCCTTCGTGGCCGTAACCGATGGCGTGATGGCGGCGATGAAAGACCGGACTCACGAGCAGGCGCTCGCCGAGCCAGCCGAAACGCACGCGGATATTCGCGTGCTGGAAGCTCTGCACGAGGTTCGTGATCGCGACGAGCACGACGTACTGCGCGGGCGGCACGCCGATGAAGAGCGCGATGAGCGCAAACACGCCCGCCTGCAGCAGGACGTCGAGCAGGTGGTTGCGATCGTCGCACCAGAGCGACATCTTGCGCTGGCTGTGATGAACCGCGTGCAGTTCCCACCAGATGCCGAAGCGATGTTCGAGCCGGTGATACCAGTAGCTCGCGAAGTCGAGCACGAGCAGATAGACGATGAACGCGACGATCGGCTGGGTCGTGACGCCGGGCCAGAGATTGTCGATTTCGAGGGTCTTCACGCCGTGAAGGTGCAGCGAGGCCTGAAGACCGTCGAAGAATGGCTGGAGCGTGAAGAAGAACAGCAGGTTCACGATGCCGAGCCGCGTGATCCAGGTGTAGATCGCGTCGACGCCCACGCCCTTGCGCCCGCGCCACTTTTCCGCGGGCACGAGCGCTTCGAGCGGGCGCAGGATCGCGTACATCACGCCCACCTCCAGCACGCCGACGACGACCCAGTAGAGCGCATCGTAGGCGTCGTCGGCGATGTCCATCAGGCCGGCGTGATAGAGCAGCGGCTGCACGGCGTTCACGAAGACGAACGTCTGCAGCGACGACACGAAGTCGTCGGCGCCGGCCGCGATTTCTTGCGCGATCGACGAAAGCAACGCGAGCATCGTCCCTTCCCCCCCCCCGTGCCCCGATGTGCCGCGACGTTCCGTTATGCCCCGTTCGGCGCCATGACCGGCGCGCGGTCGAAGAAATAGATGCCGTGCGGCGAGCGGCCGACCGGAATCGTCTTGATGAGCTTCTTCGTCTGCATATCGACGATGCCGACGTGCTTCGCGAAGCGGAACGTCACCCACAGATAGCGCTTGTCGGCGGTCAGTTCCATGTCGTCCGGTCCCGGCAGCAGGTCGCTGATTTCGCCGGTTTTCTCGAGCGTTTCCTCGTCGATGATACTGATCACGTTCGAGACGCGGCTCGACACGAGCACGTGGCGGCCGTCCGCGAGCGAGCGGAAGTTGTGCGCCGCCTTGCCGACCGGGATCTCCTTGACGACCTTCTGGTTACGCCAGTCGACGACGGCCACGTAGTCGGCGCCCGTCATGCCGACGAGCAGGTACTTGTCGCCCGGCGTGAGCCACAGGCCCGCCGGCGCCGGACCGACCGGCATCTTCCACAGCACTTTCTGCGTTGGCAGATCGATGGCCGCCAGCTCGCCCGACGCCTGGAGCGACACGAACACCGTGCGGCTGTCTTTCGTGAACACCATGTGGCTCGGCATGGCCGACAGTGGCAGGCGCTTCGCGAGCGTCATGTCGCTGCCGCCGCCGTAGTGATAGATATCGAGCCGGTCGAGTCGCAGGCCCGTCGTGACGAACCACTTGCGGTCGGGCGAGAAGCCGAGCTGGTACGGGTCTTCGATGTTCTCGACCGTGTGCTGCGGCTTGCCGGTTTTCGGATCGACGAACATCAGGCTGTTCGAAACCGAATTCGCGACGATCAGCGACTGATTGTCCGGCGTCGGAAAGAGGTGATGCGGCTCCTTGCCCGTGGGCACCGTGCCGACGATTTGCAGCGTCTGCGGATCGATCAGGCTGAGCGTTGCTTCGCCGGAATTGAGCACGATGATGTTGTCCGCGTGCGCCGCGACGGAGAAGAGCGAGGCGCAGGCGAGCGCGCCGGCTGCGGCGGCGCGGCCAACGGCGCGGCCGATTTCGGATTTACGCATGAAAAATCAATTCCGGAGAGGGGTGTGACTGTAAAACGCTCAGTGTGGCGTAAGGTTGACGCAGGGTGGCCGGTGAACTCCTCCGGTGCGGCGAATCGCCGCGCGCCATATTGCCCTCAACGCTGCATCTATTCCCATACTTTATAGAGTCGTTTGACCGATACCGGCATCGGCGTGCGCAACTCTTGTGCGAAGAGCGAAATGCGCAACTCCTCCAGCAGCCAGCGGAACTCCGTGAGACGCGGATCGAACACGCCGCCGCGCTGCGACAGCGCCCGCTGATACTGCTGCAACAGCGGCTGGAATTCGGCGAACTGGCGGGCGTCACGGGTGGCGTCGGCGCGCAGCTTGTCGATGCGCAGCGCGATCCCCTTCAGATAGCGCGGAAAATGCACGAGCTGCGCGTACGGCGTATCGACGATGAAGCGCTTGCCGATCAGCGCGTCGAGCTGCGCCTGCATATCGGTGGCCGCAGGTCCGAACGCCTTCGCCTGCACGAGCTTTTTCGTCACCGTCGCGTACTCGGCGAGGATCTGCCCCGCGAGACGCGCGATCTCCTGCGCGAGCAGCGACAGCCGTGCGCGACCTTCGTCGCGGCGCGCGTGGAAAGTGGCGTCGTCGTCGGGAAGCGGGTCCAGCAGACAGGCACGGTCCAGCGCGAGTTCGACCAGTTGATCGCGCAGTTCTTCCTGCGTCGCGCGCGCCATGAAATGCATCGCCATTTCGCGCAGGCCCTGCAGGTTCTTCTCCAGATACCGGATCGGCTCGCGCAACTGCAGCGCGAACAGGCGCCGCAATCCGCCGCGATGGATGCGCGCGGCTTCCTCGGGCGAATCGAACACTTCCACGTCGCAATGCGTGCCGCGATCCACGAGCGCCGGATACCCGAACAGCGTCTGCCCGCCCCGGCGGATTTCGAGCAGCTCGGGCAACTTGCCGAAATTCCAGGTCGTGAGGTTTTCGTAGAGGGCCGTGGCCGGCGCTGCCGAATCGGCGGGCGACGGTGTGTGCGGCGCTGCCGCCGCCCGCCTCGGCGCCTCGGCGCCCGGCTGCGTCCCGGCGTCCGGCTGCGTGATCTGCACGGTCGCGCTCGCGGCCAGTTTCTGGAACTGCTGCTGTGCCTGCGCGCCCAGTTCCTGACGCAATTGCGCGAGGTTGCGGCCCATCGCAAGCTGGCGTCCGTGCTCGTCGATCACCTTGAAGTTCATGAACAGGTGCGCGGGCAGCGTCTCCAGCTTGAAGTCCGCCGACTTGAGCGCAACCTGCTTCTGCTCGCGCACGTCCGCGATCAGCCCTTCGAGCAGACCACCGGCGCCGAAGCGCTCGCCGCCGGCCCGCTCCGCGAAGCCCGCCGCATACTCGGGCAGCGGCACGCAATGGCGGCGCAGCTTCTGCGGCAGCGACTTCAGCAGCAATTGCGCCTTCTCCTTGAGCATGCCCGGCACGAGCCATTCGCAGCGCCGCGCGTCGACCTGATTGAGCGCATAGAGCGGTACCGCGAGCGTCACGCCGTCGCGCGGCGAGCCCGGCTCGAAGTGGTACGTGAGCGCCATCGCGACGCCCGACATCGTCATGCGCTTCGGAAACAGATCGGTCGTGACACCCGCCGCCTCGTGACGCATCAGGTCGTCGCGTGAGAGATACAGCAGGCGCACCCTGTCTTCGGGCTGGCCGCTCCGCTTCACTTCGTCGCGATACCAGCGTTCGAACGACGCGCCCGAATAGATGCCTTCTGGAATTGTCTGATCATAAAAGCCGTAGATCAGTTCTTCGTCGACGAGGACGTCCTGGCGGCGCGACTTGTGTTCGAGTTGCTCGATATCGGCGAGCAGCTTGCGGTTGTGCGCGAAGAACGCGAGCTTCGTGTCGAATTCGCCTTCCACGAGTGCGCCGCGAATGAAAAGCTCGCGCGCGCGCGCCGGATCCTGCCGGCCGAACGCCACGCGGCGGCGCTGATACACGGGCAGGCCGTAGAGCACGCCGCGCTCGAACGCGCTCACCTGGGCCGCACGCTTTTCCCAATGCGGTTCGGAAATCGACTTCTTCAACAAATGCGCGCCGATCTTTTCGAGCCACTCGGGCTCGATCTTCGCGATACAGCGCGCGTAGAGCCGCGTCGTTTCGACGAGTTCGGCGGCCACGACCCAGCGCCCCGCTTTCTTCAAGAGCGCCGAGCCCGGCCACAGATGGAACTTGATGCCGCGCGCGCCGAGATAGTACGGATCGTCGTCGGCCTTCAGTCCGATGTTGCCGAGCAGGCCCGTGAGCAGCGCGTGATGAATCTGCTCGTACGTGGCCTCCGCTTCGTTGATCCGCCAGCCATGCTCGCGCACGACCGTCAGCAGTTGCGAGTGGACGTCGCGCCATTCGCGCAACCGCAGATGCGAGAGGAAGTTCGCGCGGCACGCATCGACCAGTTGACGATTCGACTTCTTGTGCGCAACGGCCTCCTCGAACCACGCCCAGATCTTGAGCCACTGGAGGAATTCGGAGCGCTCGTCGGCGAAGCGCCGGTGCGCCTGATCGGCCTGCTCCTGCGCTTCGATCGGCCGGTCGCGCGGATCCTGCACCGAAAGCGCGCTCGCGATGACGAGCACCTCGCGCAGCGACTGCTCGTCGCGCGCGGCGAGAATCATGCGGCCCACGCGCGGATCGAGCGGCAAGCGAGCCAGCTCGCGGCCGAGCGTCGTGAGCGCGTTGTCGTCGTCGACCGCGCCGAGCTCGCCGAGCAGTTGATAGCCGTCCGCGATCGCGCGGCCCGGCGGCGGCTCGATGAACGGAAACGTTTCGATCGCCGTGAGATGCAGCGCCTTCATGCGCAGAATCACCGCCGCGAGTGACGAGCGCAAAATTTCCGGATCGGAAAATTTTGGCCGCGAAAGGAAATCCTGCTCTTCGTAGAGGCGAATGCAGATGCCGTCCGCGACACGGCCGCAACGGCCCGCGCGCTGGTTCGCGGCCGCCTGCGAGATCGACTCGATCTGCAACTGCTCGACCTTGTTGCGATACGAGTAGCGCTTCACGCGCGCGAGGCCCGTATCGACGACGTAGCGGATGCCCGGCACGGTCAGCGACGTTTCCGCGACGTTGGTCGCGAGCACGATGCGGCGTGCGTTTGACGGCTTGAAAACGCGCTCCTGCTCCTGCGCGGAAAGCCGCGCGAAGAGCGGCAGGATTTCGGTGTGCGGCGGATGGTGCTTGCGCAGCGCTTCGGCGGCGTCGCGGATCTCGCGCTCGCCGGGCAGGAACACGAGCACGTCGCCGTGGCCTTCGCGGCACAGTTCGTCGACGGAATCGACGATCGCATCCATCAGATCGCGCTCGCGCGCCGATTTGCCCTTATCGCGCCCCGTTGTGCCCTGGGCGGCCTTGATGGCGGGACTGTCCTCGACGACCGGCCGATAGCGCACCTCGACCGGATAGAGGCGCCCGCTCACCTCGATCACGGGCGCGGGCTTGTCGTCGCTGCCGAAGTGACGCGCGAAACGGTCGGCGTCGATCGTCGCCGAGGTGACGATGAGCTTCAGGTCCGGCCTGCGCAGCAGGATCTCCTTCAGGTAGCCGAGCAGGAAGTCGATGTTGAGGCTGCGTTCGTGCGCCTCGTCGATGATGATCGTGTCGTACGCCTTGAGCAGCGGATCGGTCTGCGTTTCGGCGAGCAGGATACCGTCGGTCATCAGCTTGACGGAGGCGCCCGGCGACAGGTTGTCGGTGAAACGCACCTTGTAGCCCACGACCTCGCCGAACGGCGTGCCGAGTTCATCGGCGATGCGGCGCCCCGTGGCCGACGCCGCGATCCGGCGCGGCTGCGTGTGGCCGATCAGACCCGTGCCGCCCGCGCCGAGGCCGCGCCCGAGCGCGAGCGCGATCTTCGGCAACTGCGTCGTCTTGCCCGAGCCGGTCTCGCCGCTCACGATCACGACCTGGTTCCCGGCGATCGCGCGCGCGATTTCCTCGCGGCGGCCGGACACCGGCAGCGCTTCGGGGAAGGTGATCGGCGGGATCGGGTTCGGGTCCACGGTGCGGCGAGGGGGGCGGTCCGCGCGGTCGTTGCGTTCATTGCGGTCGCCTCGCGGCGCAGACTCGCGCGCGGGTTTGCCTGCCTGCGGCGACGGCGGTGCTTCGCGCGATGCGCGTACCTCGACGGGATTTTCCGCCCGCGCCGACTTGTCGTGCGGCTGGGCGGATTTGTTCTCGCGCCGCACCTGCTGCCCAGCGTGCGGCTTTCCTTGCCGATCGCCCGATTGTTTCGGCTGCTGCTGTTCGCGCCGCCCCGCTTGCGGGCCGCGCGACTGCTGCGACTGCTGCGCCTGCTCGTTGCGCGACTCGGCGCGTTGTTCGCGACCAGGCTCGCGTTTGGAGTGCAGCCGTGGTTCACGCTGCGTCTGCGCCGCCGACTCCGGCTTGCGCGCGTGCGTCGGTTGTCCGCGGGGTGCTTCGGTGCGTTGTTCGCGGCGCGGTTCGCGTTGGGGGGGTGCCTGCGGTTCCTCCTGCGCGGGCACCGAAGACTGCGGCTCCCGCGCATGCGCAGGTTGTCCGCTTCGCGCTTCATTGCGCTGCGCGGGCTCTGCTTTGGACTTCACTTCAGTCCGCCCTTCACGCTCCGCGCCCGCAGGTTTCCCGCCCTGCGGCTGCCCCGCCGATTTCCCAGCGCGCTTTTGCCCGCTGTTTTGCCCGCCGCGCACGAGCGCCGCGAGCCGTTGCGCCGATGCCGGCTCCGGCGCCTGGGCATAGCGCTGCGCGCCGTGCTTTTCGTGCGCGCCGCCGCTCTCGTCGCGCGTGTTGCTGCCCTGCTCGTCAGCAGGTCTTTTGGGTACATTCGACATGGGGGCGCATTATAATCCCCGGCATGAATTCCCAAACTGACCTCGTCCCCGCGCCCGCAGGCTCGCCGGTGTCCTCCGGCACCGCGGAATCCGACCTGCAGCACGCGCAGTTCGTCGACTGGATGCGATCGGTCGCGCCCTACATTCACGCGTTCCAGAACAAGACGTTCGTCGTCGGTTTCGGCGGCGAGGTCGTGCACCAGAACCTGCTCAACGCGCTCGTCGCCGACATCGCGCTCCTGCAGGCCATGGGCATCCAGATCGTGCTCGTGCACGGCTCGCGCCCGCAGGTCGAGGAGCAGATGAGCCTGCATGGCGTCGAGTCCGAGTTCTCGCACGGCATGCGAATCACGAACGCGCGCGCGCTCGAATCCGCGAAGGAAGCGGCCGGCGAAGTGCGTCTCGACATCGAGGCCGCGATCAGCCAGGGTCTGCCGAACACGCCGATGGCACACGCGCACATCAGCGTCGTGTCAGGCAACTTCGTGACGGCGCGGCCGGTGGGGATTCTCGACGGCGTCGACTTTCAGCACACGGGCGTCGTGCGCAAGATCGATGCCGATTCGATCCGCCATTCGCTCGCGAGCCGCAAGCTCGTGCTGCTCTCGCCGCTCGGCTTCTCGCCGACCGGTGAGGCCTTCAATCTGTCGATGGAAGACGTCGCCTCGGCTGCGGCCATCGCGCTGCGCGCCGACAAGATTATTTTCCTTACGGAAACATCGGGCCTCATCGACGCGGACGGTGAACTGATCCGCGAAATGTCGCTCGACGAAGCGTACAAGCTGCACGAAAACGGCACCCTGCTCGGCGACGCAGCGTTCTATCTGAAGCATTCGATCCGCGCGTGCCGCGGCGGCGTGGGCCGCGCGCACATCGTTCCGTACGCGCTCGACGGCAGCGTGCTGCTCGAACTGTTCCTGCACGACGGCGTGGGCACCATGATCTCGTACGAGAACCTGGAGAGCCTGCGCGAAGCGACACCCGACGACGTCGGCGGCATCCTCACGCTGATCGAGCCGCTCGAAACGGACGGCACGCTCGTGCGCCGGGGCCGTCACCAGATCGAACGCGACATCGATCACTTCTCGGTGATCGAGCACGACGGCGTGCTGTTCGGCTGCGCGGCGCTCTACGCGTACCCGCAGGAACGCATCGGCGAAATGGCGTGCCTGACCGTATCACTCGAAGCGCAAGGCGTCGGCGACGGCGAGCGGCTCCTGCGCCGCATCGAGCAGCGTGCGCGGGCGCGCGGCCTCACGCGCATCTTCGTGCTGACGACGCGCACCGAACACTGGTTCCTCAAACGCGGCTTCGTGAAGGTTACGGTCGACGATCTGCCCGAAGACCGCCGCAGGCTTTATAACTGGCAGCGCAAGTCGCTTGTGCTAATGAAACAGCTTTGAGCGACGCCACGCCCACATCCATTGCAACCGCCCTTTATGGGACCGAGGCAGGCGTGTCGATCGGAGTTAGCGCTTCAGCACTTACTCCGATCCCATGCAAAGCTGTCGACCAGAGTTAGTGTGTCGACCAGTGTAAGTGCTTCAGCACTTACACTGGCCCCACAGCACTTGCTCTGGTCCGATAGCCCTGACTCCGGTCGACACAGGAGAAGCACAGTATGGCCCGTATGATCCAATGCTCGAAGCTCGGCAAGGAAGCCGAGGGTCTCGACTTTCCGCCGCTGCCGGGCGAACTCGGCAAGCGTATCTATGAGAGCATCTCGAAGGAAGCATGGCAGATGTGGCAGAAGCAGCAGACCATGCTGATCAACGAGAACCGCCTGAACATGGCCGATCCGCGCGCGCGCCAGTACCTGATGAAGCAGACGGAGAAGTTCTTCTTCGGCGAAGGCGCCGACCAGGCCGCGGGCTACGTGCCTCCCACGGAAGGCTGACCGGCGTCCTCTGGCGATCGCGAGATCGCTAGCGGCGATACGACGAAATCCGCGCTCCAGGGCGCGGATTTTTTTATGCTTTTAAAGCATTCGCGAAGCGCCGTTCGCACTACTTCTTAGTATCTCGCCGGTTCGCTCTACGCGACCAGATGCGAATGTTCGACGGTTAGTTCGCCCGATTTTCCGATCGTCAACATCGCCGCTGCGACCGGCAACCTGAAGCGGCGCGGCCCCGCGCTGCCCGGATTCACGTAGAGCACGCCATCGCACATATCCAGCGACGGCTTGTGCGAATGCCCGCTTACCACCACCGCGATACCGTCGCTGGCAGGATCGCCGTGCAGGTCGCGCAGTTCATGCACGATCGCGATCCTCGTGCCGCCGATCTCCAGCGTCGTTTGCACCGGCAGCGCCTCGGCCCAAGCGCCGCGGTCGTTGTTGCCGCGCACGACGGTGAGCGGCGCAACGGCACCGAGCGCTTCGAGCACCGACGGGTGGCAGATATCGCCCGCGTGAACGACCGCGTCGCAGCCGGCGAGAAAGTGCAGCAGCTCCGGTCGCACCAGATTGTGCGTATCGGAAACCAGCGCGACGCGAAGCGCGTGTCGTTCGGACATGGACGGGGGTGACGCGGGTAAACGGACGAAACGGATGCCGATGCGGCATAGGCGCGATTATCGTCGATGGCGCCCGACGATTGGGGACGATCGGAAACTATTGGCGTGCCCGACTAACGATTGGAAACGGAAACGCCTCCACAAACACGCGGGCAGCAATTCAGCAGGCCGCGCTCGCGTCCGCGCCGAAATACACGGTGAGCCACACGGTCGGGACCGTGTCGTCGGTCCACGCAACGCGGTGCCGGCTATGCGCAGCGATATGCACGTAGTCGCCCGGCAGCAACTGCCGCCTCGCCGGGCCGTCCGCTTCGAATTGCAGGGCCGCGGAGCCCGTCAACAACAGCACCCATTCGTCGCGCGGATCGTCGTACCAGATTCCCTCGGGGCTCACCTGTCCCGTCGACACGATCCGCTCGATCACAATACCGCTCTGCGAAACCAGCCGGTCGACTCGTTCCTCTGGCGCTTCGTGGTCGATCCCCACGAGCAGGTTGCCGAATGCAGATTCAGGTATCGCGTTCATTGAAGCGTCCTCAGTCCGTCGAGCAGCGTCGGCACCAGTTCGCTCACGGTCGGGTGGACGTGCATCGCAAACTGCAGCGTAGTGTATGGCGCGCCGGCAGTCATGGTGTCGATGAAAGTATGGATTGCTTCGTCACCCTCGATGCCGAAAATCGACGCGCCGAGAATGCGCTTCGTTTGCGCATCCACGAGCGCCTTCATGAAACCGTCCGTTTCGCCGCGTTCGCGGGCGCGGCCGACGCGTGACATCGGCATGGTCGAAATGAGCGCAGGCCGCCCGCTTTCGCGCACTTCGCGTTCGCTCATGCCGACGCGCGCGAGCGGCGGATCGACGAACACCGCGTAGGCCCGTATGCGCGTATCGGCGCTGCGGTTCCCGCCGTCCAGCAGATTGGCGGCGACGATCTGGAAATCGTCGTACGAGGTGTGCGTGAACGCACCGCGCCCGTTCACGTCGCCAAGTGCCCACACGCCCTCGACGTTCGTGCGCAACCGACCGTCGACGGGAATAAGGCCGTGCGCGTCGCGCGCGATGCCCGCCGCGTCGAGACCCAGATCGTCCGTGTTCGGAACGCGGCCCGTCGCGCACAGCAGATGCGAGGCGTTTAACGGCCCGTCGTCGAGCGTGATCCGCACGCCGCCGTCGCCGGGCGACTCGACGGCGCGGGGCGACGTTCCGAAACGAAACTCGACGCCCTCACTCACCAGCACCTCCTGCACCGCGCGCGCAACGTCGTCGTCTTCGCGCGCCAGCACGCGCGAGCCGCGCACGAGCACCGTCACGCGACTGCCGAAGCGCCGGAAAATCTGCGCAAATTCGAGTGCCACATAGCTGCCGCCAACGATCGCGAGATGCGACGGCACGGTCTCGAGCGCGAGGATGGTGGAATTGGTTTCGTATCGGATACTTTCGATACCCGGAATCGAAGGCACCAGCGCGCGCGTGCCGGTGTTGATGAAAATTTCCGGTGCTTCAAGAGCGAGCACCTCGCCGCCCGCTGCGGCGACGCTCACCGCATGCGATCCCGTGAAGCGCGCGTGTCCCTGGAACACCGTGACGTTGGGCGCCGCGCGCAACCAACGCTCGACGCCCTCTCGCGATGCGCCGATGATGCGGTCCTTGCGCGCCTTCACGAAAGCGAGATCGACGCGGACGTCGCCGCTCACCTGCACGCCAAAGGCGGCCGCATGCCGCACGACGTGCGCAGCGCGCGCACAAGCGACATACGCTTTGGTCGGCGTACATCCCACGTTCACACAGGTGCCGCCGAACGCGGCGCGCTCGATCACCGCGGTCTTGCGTCCGCTCTTGCCGAGCCGCACGGCGAGCGACGGTCCACTCTGCCCCGTGCCGATCACGATCGCGTCGAAACGCTGTGTCATGCCGCCCCTCCTTCGTGACATCGTGAGAACGCGCCACCTTCACGCTTCGGCCCATCTTACGCCGACACCACTGACGGGCAGCGCCAGCACGTACAGTTGCCGGCAGACAGCGTCGGGAAACCAATTTGTCGTACACGAAACCAGGAAAAAAAGCCGTCCTGCAACGCAGGACGGCTCAAAAAAGACGTCACAACAGCAAACGGGCGATGCCGCTGCGCGTCAGGGGGACCGGAATTTCAAATCGGAAACAGCGGACTCAATGAACGCATTCGCCGTGTGCGGCGAATAGCAGGTCACGCGAGCGTTGGAGGGCCGCGCGCGCACCGCGCGTCGCGACCATCAGCCCGACCTGGCTCAGATTGAAGTCGACAGAAACCATCATCTGCATGAGGTCCACCATCGGCAGGACCACTGCAGGCTGATAGAGCTGTCGTTCGATGAAGGATTTCATGATGGCTCCTGCCGCTCGCCATCGCTTCCTTCGGGACGCCATGGCATTTCGATGGATGGAATTTTAGGAATGAAGCGTCCACCGATAAATGGCCCGCACGCGAAGTCTCTTGTCGCGCAATGCGAACAATCGACGCAGGGCGTGGCGCCGGGTGTGTCGCGACGAACGCGAACGGCGATTGCGCTCGCGCCAGCAACGCGTCGAACTACGGATACCGCCACACTCCGGCCACATCCGGCGGCACGGATTGCGATGAAGCGCCACTCGAGAGTGGCGGAGGCGTCGGGCTGCGCAGTCCGGCTTGCACGCATAAGCACCGCGCTCAGGGCGCCTTCAGGCACCCGCAGTCCACCGCATACGTGACGCGAGCCGCACAACCCGGCGCGCGTGTCGCTGTGGCGCGCGCTCCGCCCTCCTCTTTCGCATGCGAGAGGAATACAGTCGTTCGCAGACGTTCAACGTGACGCGATGCAGTATTGCTGCGACGCAGCGTCCCTGCGGCACGGAACGCCGACGCGCCTTGCGCACCGCACCGGACAAGGCGCAGCGGTCAGCACGTCACAATCTCAGGCCACCGAAGCATCACGCGGTAGCCGTTTGATGGAGCCTTTTTGCGCCGCATCTGCTGCACTGCATCGCCGGGAAACTCCTGGATTCGTGCGATGAACGGCTGAGATAGTCTGGCTGCAAAAGGAGATTGGAATCATGAGGCAAGCATTCAACGTCGGCGTCGTCATCGTCCTTGCACTCTTGCTGGCGAACCGCGCCGTCACGCGGGTGCAGGCGCACGAAAGCGGCTCGCTCACGTGCGCGCAGGGCTCGGTGCTCGTGCAAGCCGAGGCGATCGCGCGCGGCTTCCCGGAAATCGGCGCGCGCAGCCAGGGCGAAAACTTCCTCTCGTCGTGCCTCGTTTCGGGTCAAGGCCAGGTCGGCGACCTCATCGCCCATGACTGACACCCGCCGTGCCTGATTAGCCGAGGCGTCCGCACCGGCGCCCGCCGGGCGGAGAAGCATCGAAGCACGGTTAAGTGCCCGCATCGACGCCAAGCCGACGCTCCAGGGCAAAACAACAGCGCCCTGCAAAACCGCAGCGTTTTTCACCGTCAGGGATTCATCACCCCCGTGTACAAACCCACTTCCCACGTCGAGGCAGCCCTCGGGCGCCTTTGCGCGCCGACTTCCGGCCGCGGCGTTCTCCGGCCGCCCGCCCAATTCTTTTGGGTTGCCAATGACGACGCCGGGCGGCGACAATGGTCTGGCAATTTGGGGGACTTATGAAGGGATACATCCTGCTGGCTGGCGTCGGCGTGCTGGCCGCATGCACGTCGGTCACCGACGTGAACTCCAGACAGGATGGTCATCTGATGGTGACGAGCCGGGCGCGCTGGGACATCGTGTCATGGAATCGCGTGAGAACGGTAGGTCTCAACGAGGCGCGGGACTACTGCCAGAAGCACAAAAAGGAAATGCACACCGTCGAGGTACACAGCGAAGGTCTGCGTGGCGTGACGACGCAGACAGTAGAGGTTGTATTCGATTGCTTCTGATCCTGAACTGCCGCAAATCGGCCGGGTAAGCCCCTCAAGGCCCGCCAACCGGGCGCTCCAGTCAATCCGCATCCATTCCCCGTTTGTGACGAATTGCACTTGCGCAATGGTTTGTTGTCGTTCTCCCCAGTATCCAATTCACAAAATGCCGTTAAGCTGATGAAACATTTTGTTACGTTTCGTCGTAGTCGAAACATGCTGACAGTATTCTTGATTGCTTGCCCGTTCGGCATCGTGGGGCTCTTCTGCTTCGCGCGGCTGATCGATCCGCGCACTGGGCGATTCCGCAACCGTTGATTGCCGGCCGACGGGGCGGCCGAATCGACCGGGATCGCGGCATTGCCGCCCGGTGAATCGTTTGCGTGACGGGCCAGGCGGCTTCGGCGTGAGTTCGAGGGCTCGATTCGCAACATTGAAGAACGCTGCGCGCCCCCATTTGTGTTCGACCGCAAGCCGCTACCCCATTCTCGACAGCCTCAATCGCGCACCACATCCAACGCTCATCCCGGCGAGCAACGCGCCCCTCAAGTCTCGCTCCAGACACGCAGCAGATTGTGATAGATGCCAACGAGCGAGTGGCGCGCGGCGTTGTCCGCGTCCGTCGCATTCAGTCGCTGGATCGCATTGTCGAGGTCAAACAGCAGCGCGCGATGGCTGCCCGATACAACGACATGCGAGCCAACCCCCAACGAGCTACGCGATCAGGTTGCAGTCCTTCACGATCTGCTGTCCTTTCTCGCGCAGTCGCTCGGCGCTTCGGCGGCGCAGCTTTCGCGCATCGCGGGTGAGTCCTTCACACTCGCGAGCAGCCCGGCGATACCACGAGAGCACGCGCCCGGCCTGTTGCGCCTCTCGCTTGACGCATCCACGCTGATGTCCACGTTGGCACATGAGCGCGAAGATATTGAGCGTGCGTTAGCATTTTGCGCCGCACGGTCACTGAATTGACCGTCAGCCGTCGGTGTCAATCCCCCTGAATGACCATCTCTAAAATTGCATCCGTCCCTCGTGGGGCGTAGAACTGGGCGGTCAACGGTTGCGCG